>Ga0207756_100027_pt1 | contig 275814 bp, 253 predicted proteins | sample A23M1SouthBayCA_FD_187748 | JGI IMG/M metagenome (GOLD analysis project Ga0207756, IMG submission 187748) | Aerobic enrichment media microbial communities from Eden Landing Ponds, California, USA - A23 M1 (3) (SPAdes) | ecosystem: Environmental > Aquatic > Marine > Unclassified | place... | reverse complement strand
CGATACGAGCAGGCAGACGGGGATCGGGGACTTCATGTGAGTGGGTTCTACCGAGCCGAGCGAAGCGAGGCTCGGCTTTTTGGTCCAGATTTTTGCGCGAGTGGTCAGGAGTGATGTGAGCAGTGTAACCGCGAACGAAGCGAGTGACCCGAGCGGAAAAAGGTGGGAGAGATACGAGCAGGCAGACGGGGATCGGCGACTTCATGTAGCGGCCGGCGGGCACTGCAGCCGGACACTCACGCAGCGTCGGGGTCAGGTTCCAGTCGATAGCGAGTCGTCGGTCGACCGGAGAACCGCGGGCCGGAGCCCGTGGTGGCGAAGTCAGCCGCCTCGGCAGCATTTCGGACGGCTGCTTCGCCGTCAGGAACCAACAGTTCGACGACCATCGCTTCCCGGCGGGCGAACCGGATCGGTTCTTCGAGCAGTCGCGCACACGCCGGTTCGGAGCCGGCGAGTTGTGTCACGTAGACTGTCTCGTCGCGAGCGTCGAAGCTCACGAATCCGATGATCGGGACACTGTCGTCGTCTCCATCGTCGCTTTGCTCCGTGGCTGGACCGTCAGCACTGCCCGGATCGACGGCGACGCGAACCGTCCGGTCGTGGACGAGATTTCGCATCACGTCCACGGGTGAGTCAGCCAGTTCCGCCAGCGCATCGGCGTCGGCTTCGACGGCCTCACGAACGTCCATGCGAGTGGTTCACGACCCCGACGTAGTTAACCGCTGTGGCGACGGCTGTTTTGAGTGGCGTCGGTGCGAGCAATCTTTGTCTCCGGTCCGCCTACTGTCGAGTATGTACGTCTCTCCGGCGGTCCGGTCGATCCGCGAGCATCCAGTCGAGGACGAATCGGTCACGTTGCTCGTCCGTGCAGCCGACGATGTCGCCGAGATCCGCGATCGGATCGAAACTGCCGGTGGGACGATCGAGGAGAGCCTGGAGTTCGAGACGCTGGCCGTCTCCGTCCCTCAAACTGCCGTCGGAGCGATCTGTGAGCTAGAGGGGATCGAATCGATCGAGACCGACCGGACGCTGACGATCGACGCCGATGGCGCGGGCGAAGACGTCTCGACGTCCGGGGAGTAGTCCGTTTCGAACACGGGGTCGAAGCGATCGTCAACCGTGATACACTCACACGCGGAGTCTGCAGCCAGACGCAAACGTTTTGCTTGCCCACCAACTACGCCGATTCAGCATGGCGGACTGTCCACTCGCCGACGATTGCCCCGAATTCACCGAGCGGATCGAGGGGATGGGGTGTACCCACTACGGCGACCGCGGCGGGGCCGAGTGGTGCAACCACTACAACCAGCCGATTTCCGACCTCAAATCCCAGCCGGTCCAGCCGGGCGAAGAAGTGGTCGTCACTGTCGAGGACATCCACGAGAGCGGGGCTGGCGTCGGTCGAACCGAGGACGGGTTCATCCTCCTGATCGACGGCGTCCTGCCCGAGGCTCGCGCCAAAGTTCGCGTGACGACTGTCCACTCGAATCACGCTCGGGCCGAGGAAGTCGAACGGCTCCCGCTCGAAGACGAGGAATCCGAGGGCGAGGACGGCGACGAGGCCGGTGAATCCAGCGACGAGGAGTCGTCCGACGACGGGGACGGCCGCGACGACGGCCCGGATCGACCCGAGCTCGGCAGTCGGGACAACTTCTGGGGCAGCTGAGGGCCGGGCTGGCAGTCCGTCGATCTCCGTTCTTGCAGTCGATCTATCAGCTGACGCATCGCTCGTGACGCTTTTCTCCCCGGCGACGTACGTCGGAATATGGATCTGCAACTCGAGGGCAACGTCGCGCTGTCGACGGCCGCCACCAGCGGCCTCGGACTCGCGAGCGCCGAGGCACTCGCCGCGGAGGGCGCGCACGTCGTCGTCTGTGGCCGAACCGAGGAACGGCTGGAATACGCCCGCGAGCAACTCGCGGCGGCAGGGCCGGGCGATGTCCGGGCGATCGAGGCCGACATCACCGATCCCGATCACGTCGAGGCACTCGTCGCGGAGACCGTCGAGACCTTCGGCGGGCTGGATCACCTGGTCACGAGCGCCGGGGGACCGCCGAGCGGCTCCTTTCTCGATACGCCGACCGACGCCTGGTACGACGCCTACGACCTGTTGGTGATGAGCGCCGTCCGGACGACGCGGGCCGCTTATCCCCATCTCGCCGAGAGCGACGCGGGGTCGATCGTCAACATCACGTCCCGGTCGGTCCGGGAGGTCATCGACGACCTCGTGCTCTCGAACGCGGTCCGGCGGGCGGTCATCGGGCTGATGCAAACCCAGGCCCGGGAGTTCGCGCCGGACGTTCGCGTCAACGCCGTCCTACCCGGCGCACACGAGACGGCCCGCATCGAGGAACTGATCGACGATGCTGTCGATCGTGGCGAGTACGACAGCTACGAGGAAGGCCTGGCAGACTGGGCGGCGGACGTTCCGATGGGGCGCATCGGCGAGCCGCGGGAACTCGGCGACGTCGTGGCGTTCTTATCGAGTCCCCGGGCGAGCTTTCTGACGGGCGCGGCGGTCCCGATCGACGGTGGGTCGATGCGGAGTTGAACCGCGGACGGACCGATGCGGAGTTGAGACAGCCGTCACCGCTTCAGCGGCCGTCGGGCCGTGTCATCGAGAGGGTCAGCATCACGCCGAGTGCGACGAGCGCCACGGCCATCAACACGACGTAGCCACTCGGGGGTAATCCGCCCCACGGCGGATTCGGGTAGAAGAAGTCCACGAGCAACACGAAAATCGCCGTCAGCGTCGCGAGGACTGACAGGGCGAACAACCAGAACCAGACGTATCCACGCATATGCGCGCCTTCTCGGGGTAGGATATTGGTACTTCCGGGAAGTTCACAGGTGAACTTTCGAGGTACGTTTGCCTCCGCGGTCGGCAGGCCCGCGACAGTTACATTCAGCGGTCAAATGCTGCTGTCGCCGCTTTCAGACTGCGCCATCAGTCAGGGGTATTTTTGGTGTCATGCATTGATGTCCCTGCAAATGGGGTTCGATCGCCAGGGCCGTGCGGCGACGTCCGTTATCGGGATCCTTCTCTTGGTCGCGGTTGCAGTTGTCATCGCGGTCGTCGTGATGATGGCGTCGCTGACGTTTCTCGATGCATTGGGAGCGCCGACTGCGGACGCAGTCTTCGAGTACGAGCAGACGTCCGTCGGCCTTCGGATGACACCGATGGCGATTGGCACCGACGTTACCGTCCGACTGAACGGCAAGCCCGTCTCGACGATCGAAAGCGACGACGCCGGTCGATCGGTGCTCCTGCCGACTGCACCCGGCGACCGTATCACCGTCGTCTCGCGTGACAGAGAGCAGACCGTGCTCGTGCAAAAACGGGTCGACGAACGGTCCGAAATCGGCGATTTCATCGCCTATTACACGTTCGAGAGTGGTTCGGGGTCCACCCTTGTCGATCGCTCGGGCAACGACAACGACGGGACACTCAACGACGATCCGAAATGGATCGACAGTGGCCTACGATTCGACGGGTCGAACGATCACGTCCTCGTGGACAACCTCGATGCACAGCAAGATGTCGAAGCGTTCACGGTCGCCACAACCTACACCCAGTCAGGCCCCGGCAGTGACACAGTATCACAACTCGTCGAACACACTTGGCAGGGTAACGAGTGGTTCATCGAGACGAGGGACAACGGATCCGGTGGCTATCAGATCGACTACGCCGTCGGCTTCCCGGACGCAGCCGGTCAGGTGTCGACGGGTGACGACTACACGTACGGCACCCGCCACGTCGTCGTGGGAACGTACGACGGGCAGACGTTCGAACTGTACGTCGACGGCCAGCGAGTGGCGTCGGGGTCGTATTCGCGGCCCGTCAATATCGGTGATATGCGGATCGGTCGGGACTTCGAGTCCCCCTCACAGTACTTCGAGGGAGACATAAGTGAACTCAGACTGTATTACAGCGCGTTCGATGGGGCTGACGTTCGCAGAATTTCCGAGTCGATGCGGTGAGACTCGCCCGACACGATGAACTCATTTTGGCTCGATTGCGACCGGTAGACAGCCTCAGCCATCGTTGAGCGACAGCGCTCGAAAGCGTCGGCGTGCATACGAATAGCCGCCAGCAGCGACGAGACTCAGGACGACCGCGTAGACGCCGAGAAGGCCGAACCCGGCGAGTTGGTTTTCGGTCAACCCGACCCACAGGAGCACGAACCCGATCGCACCGACGAATACCCCTCCCATCAGAAAGACGAAGGTAATGACGAACGACGGGTGGGCTCGCTCGACGCTCATGTACTCACGGCGCTCGAACTTCGGGAGGGCGGCTCCCATGCCGAGTGCCGTCCCCGTCCCGGCAACGGCAAGCAAGACAGCCAGTAGCGCCTGCCCGAGGACGAACGCCGGCGAGTATTCGATCAGCCCGAACGGGACGCCCACCCCGGCGACGACCAGTCCCAGCACGATTCCGGCGAGCATGCGTCCACGGAGCAACGGCCCGACCGATCGGGTGCTCGTCAGCAGGAGTGGGAGTTGCTCGCGATCACTCCCCAGTGGATTGAGACAGAACGCCCCACCTGCGAGGATCGCCCCGGCGATGACGACCCCGGGCGGGCCGATCAATACCAGCGAGTGCGGGTCCTCGAACACCGTCCCGCTCATGCCGAGCACGCCGAAGAGAACTGGCGTGAGGTGAGCGAGCGTCCGTGGATCCCGCCGGGTCCGAAGCAGGTATCGCCAGGCGATCCGCCCCGACTGTGTGAGATCGAACAGCCTGGGGACGCTGTGGGTCCCGTTGGTCTCTTCGCCGGCATTGTCTCCGCCGACCTCCCGGACAAGCAGCAGTGTTTCCAGGCGGACCGCGGCGACAAAGCCGAGCGAGATGGCCATCACGAGCACGCCGGCGAGTGCGACACCGAGCAACTCGACTCGCCCATTTACTGGCGAGAGCACGAGAGCCGCGTAGGCCTGGACCGGAGTGCCCGGGAGTATCGCGCCGATCGAATCGGTCCCGGCGATGCTTCCCTCCTCGATCAGCGTGTTGGTGAGGCGCTGCGTTCCGGCAAAGATGCCGATCAACAGGCTGAGAAACACCCCTGCCCGGACCCAGAGCGAAACCGCCAGGCGCTCGTTGGCGTATCTGACGCCGTCGCCGAGCAGTCGGCCGGTAACGATGCCGGCACCCACCATCGGCACTCCGCCGAGACCGATCAATACGGGGACCAGCGGGTTCGATGCGCCCACGCCGACGATCACGAGCAATACGATCGCGGTCGGCACCAATCCCGCCAGTCCCTCGGTCGTTCGCGTGACGAACCGCCCGATCGACACCGCCGCTGGCGGGATCGAGGTCCGGATCAACGGCCCGACGACGCCGACGCGTGTCTGGTTGAATCCGCCGACGAACCCGACGTAGCCCCCCGCGAATGCGACGGCGAGATAACTCGCGGCCACGATGCCGATCGGTGCTGGCCCGGTTGCCGCCTCCCGACCCACGGCCGTCGCCTGCTCCCACACCAACAGCGGGAACGCGACTGCGAAGAGTTCGATGATCGCAAATCCGACCAGCCGTCTCGGCTTCTGGCGCACGTTTCGCAGCGTCGTGCGCAACTCCATCCGGGCAAGCGTCCAGGCCCCACGAAGCGTGTGTCGGCTGGATCGACTCGATTCAGTCATTGCCAGGCTCGTTCGGGTTCGGCAGTCAGTTCGAGGAACGCGTCTTCGAGGTCTGCCTCACCGTCCTCGTCGGCGGCCGCCGCGAGCCCACCTGGCGACCCCTCCGAGACGAGTCGCCCGTCGTAGAGAACGCCGACGCGGTCGGCGATCTCCTCGACGACGGGCAGGATGTGCGTCGAGAGGAACACCGTCGTGTCGCCGCTGGCCAACTCCACGATCAACTCCCGGAGCGTCTTGGCTGCCCGTGGATCCAGCCCGGACGTTGGCTCGTCGAGAAAGACGACCCCGGGGTCGTGCTGGACGGCCTGGATGAACGCTGTCTTCTGTTTCATTCCTTTGGAATAGCCGTCGATCCGCCGGTCGAGATCCGCCTGGAGGTCCAGTGAGTCGGCGATATCCAGCGCCCGATCCTCGACTCGTTCCCAGGGAACCCCCCGCAGATCAGCGGCGAAGTGCAACTGCTCGCGGCCGGTCAACTCGCGGTACAGCGGTGGCTCTTCCGGAAGGAGTCCGATGTGATCGACGAGATCTCCCCGATCTGAACAGTCGATGGAATCGACGAACCCGTCGCCGCTGGTCGGTTCTATCAGCCCTGTCAGGATCCGCATCGTGGTGGTCTTGCCCGCGCCGTTGGGGCCAAGAAACCCGTAGACGACGCCCGTCGGAACGTCCAGGTTCAGGCCATCGACCGCGACTGTGTTCCCGTAGCGTTTGGTTATCTCTCGGGCAGTGATCGCGCTCGTGTCTCCAGTCATAGACGCCTGTATTCTGAGCAGCTATTTAATGCCCTGCCGACGGCTGCTGGTGATGCAATCGGTCGAAACCGAACCGCGCTCTCAGCCGGACTCCTCCGGCTCCCACGTCTCGACAGTTCCGGCTCGCACGTCCTCGACGCAGCCGCGACAGTCCGGGTGCTCCACGTCGAAGCAGTCGGGTTGGCCGTCTTCGTCGATCTTGACGGCCCGCCGCTCGGCGTGTCGCCGGCAGACGATCCGTGCCTGTCCGCCCTCGGCGAGCGGGAGATCCGTCCGGGCCGTGTGCTTTGCGTTCTCGTAGGCGCGTCTGGCCTCGGCCAGTTGCTGACCGGCGGATTGCAGGCTCGACCGCAGGAATCCCGGAAGGGACTGCTCGTCCTCGGCCATGGTTGCGCTGTGGCCCCGCTCCCTATGAATCTTCTCGCCGTGGGCCGGACCGCTGACCCGTCCCACTACGGTTTCACTTCCGCCGTGGTCGCCGCGACTTTATATAGGAGGCCGACCAACTGTCAATCGTCTCCCATCGAAAACACGCGGAGACAGCACAGCTATGACGGATTTGCATACCCACGCGGAAGAGATACACGAGCAGTTCGCAGACCAGCTAGACGTGAGTGTCGACGATGTCACGGAACGACTCGACACGCTGGTCAACGAGTACCAGGTACCGATCAGCGAGGCGCGCCGGAGCGTCACCAACTCCTACCTCGACGAGGCAGGACTGGATCGCGAGGACATCGGCGGCGGGAGCGGCGGTAACGAGACCGTCCAGGCTGCCGACGTCGACGCGCCCGAGGAATGGGTCGACATGACGGCCAAAGTCGTCGAGCTCTGGGAGCCCCGGAGCGATGCCGTCGCCCAGGTCGGCCTGCTGGGCGACGAGACCGGGACGATCAAGTTCACCAAGTGGTCCAAATCCGACCTTCCCGAACTCGTAGAGGGGACGACCTACCACCTCCGGAACGTCGTCACCGACGAGTACCAGGGCCGGTTCTCGGTCAAGCTCAACCGGACGACGGTAATCGAGGAGACCGACGAGGAGATCGAGGTCGGCGACGACGCTCTCGAGGTCGAGGGCGCACTGGTCGACATCCAGAGCGGCAGCGGCCTGATCAAGCGGTGTCCGGAGGACGATTGCACGCGCGTCCTCCAGAACGGGCGGTGTTCCGAGCACGGCGAGGTCGAGGGCGAGTTCGACCTCCGGATCAAGGGCGTCCTCGACGACGGCGAGGAGGTCACCGAGGTCATTTTCGATCAGGAAGCCACCGAGAACCTCACCGGTGTGACGCTCGAAGAGGCCAAGGACATGGCGATGGACGCCCTCGATACGAGCGTCGTCGTCGAGGAGATGCAGGGGACGATCATGGGACGGTACTACCGCGTCGAGGGGCCGACCTTCGGGCGGTACCTGTTGGCCGACGAGATCGAGACGCTGACCGACGCGGTCGATCCTGAAGCCACGCTGATCAAAGCGAGGTCGATATAATGGCGGCGACACCGACTCGAGAGGTCGCCCGCCGCGTCTTCGCGGGCGAGTTCAACGACGCGACCTACACGTTCAAGGAAAGCGACGACGACCGTGCGCCGGTGTACGTCCTCCTGCCGACGGGCGAGCGCGCCAACCGCGTGTTCGTCGTCGGCACGCTGACCGAGACCGAGGACGTCGGCGAGGACAGCGAGTACTGGCAGGGGCGGATCGTCGATCCGAACGGCGACACCTATTTCGCCTACGCCGGGCAGTACCAGCCCGACGCCGCCTCGATGTTGCGGGAACTCGAACCGCCCGCGTACGTCTCTATCGTCGGCAAGCCACGGACCTACGAGACCGACGACGGCGAGGTCAACGTCTCGATCCGGCCGGAATCGATCACGCCGGTCGACGAGACGACCCGGAACCGCTGGGTGGTCGAGACGGCCGAACGGACGCTCGAACGCGTCCAGGGCTACCAGGAGGCCGACCCGACCCAGGACGAGTTCGCGGCTGACGAGTACGTCCAGATGGCCCACGACGAGTACGAGCCGGCGGTCGAGAACTACCGGCGACTCGTCGTCGATGCCTTGGAGAGCTTGGAAGAGGAGACGGCCGAGCCCGAAGCATAACCTGGGCGAGCAGTAGTCGGATCGCGACGAGTTTCGGGTGGAATCATATTCGTTAAACACTCTTTCCTTTGGTTTTATTGTCTGTACGATAACTCTATACAGTAGAATGCCCACGAGGCCGAATTCTTCGACACACGGAACTTCCGATACCGAAGATCGTCACCCGGATAATCCGGCAGCCACTCGCCAGAATCGATCCAGCCAGTGCGCGCCATCGGGCGGCAGTAGTGGTCCTGAACCGCAACAAGAGCGGCGTCCGAAAGGGAGCGGCACCGCGACAAGTCGCCGTCGACTTTTGGCCTCCGGCGTGGGACTGCTAGCCATCGCCGCCAGTGGGTGTGTGACGGAGAATGAATCCCAGACCAGTGAGGATCCAACTGGTGAGGTCGAGACAAACGACGATCCAACTGCCGCGACCCAGAAATTCATCACAGCCCTGGATCAGGGTGATGCGGCAACAATTCAATCATTGGCCCGGAGCGGTTCCGAACTTGAGAACGTTTCGGCGAGTGACCTTACAGTATTCGAGGAAGTCGACCTCGAACTCGAACAAACGAATCTCTCCACCCGAGGTGATGATACAGCGACCGTCGAAGTCACACTTTCAGAAGCGAACAATTCTGATTCGGCGACCTTCGATCTCAATCTCTTGCAGGAAGATGGACGGTGGACCATCGACACACCCTCATGGTGGGATGAATATTCATCCTTCCAGAGTCGACCCGAGGAGAGCAGAACAGAAGCCAATAACCAGATTACGAACCGGGTCATCGAAGTCACTAGCGTCGGATCTATCAATGGGGGAGTCGTCGACGAACTGAAATTCACCATTCGACTGGCAGCCGGTTCAGAAGCGGTTCCTCTCGATGGGATGTTGATCCAGTTGGTTACTGAAGACGGTAGTTGGAACCTGTTGTCTTCGAACAGTGACGATGTTTCCAATGCAGATGGTGTCTTCTCTTATCGTACCCTCCAGGACGACGATTCGTCCATCGCAGACAATCACACGATGAACGATCGTAGCGACCGCACTGTCATTACAATCGGTCTTGACGGGTCAGGTGATTCTATCGACAGTACATTAGGCCCTAGCCAAACGGGGACAATGCATGTGATCACACCGTCTGGCGGCGAAACCACGTGGACGCTCGTCGTGCCAGACTCACTGGAAGGCAAAGAGAAGGTCGAGATCTGAATGGGGAAACTCGAACTGGGTGTCAGCTCCGTCGGTGTGACCAGCGATCTTTCAGTATCTCACAGCGGTGAGAGGTTCAGATCCAATCGGCTCTCAGGACACCCTCGACCCAGCCTGACCCGGACCCACTCGAGGTGCCAACAAGATGGCTGGGTGCCGTCTGACAAATCATTAAGTAGGTGGGCAAACGATTGTCGCCAACCATGAGTAACAAGAACAAGACCATCTCCTTTCGGGTCAGCGAGGAGAAGTTCGAGACCCTCCGGGAGATCGCCGAGGAGCGCGACCTCTCGCTGTCGGCCGTCTTCCGGGACTACGTCGACATGCTCGTCGACCACAGCGGGAAAGTCGAGGTCGTCCCGGAGCACGAACTCAGCGGTGAAGCCGAGAGCGACGACGAGACGTTCCCGCCGCAAGTCGAGGTTCCCAAGTCGTTCATCCGCGAGCACGAACGCCTCGAACTCGAATCCGACCACCTCCGGGAGCAACTCGAGGAGTACAAACGCTACGTGACGAAGCTCCGCGAGGAGGTCAACGGCGACGACGAGGACATCATCCAGCTCGAAGACCTCGATGGGGAGCAAGAGGACGAGGAATCCGCCTATCGAATCGGCGAGTTTGACGAGCCGGTCTGACCGCTTCGCTACAGTAACTGCTCGCGTCTGTTCTGTGCTTCTCTGGCGACGTTCGTCTCTCCCTCGACGTCCGCCAACGATTCGACGGCTTCCAGCGTCCGGACAGCGCTATCCAGAAACGAGAGCACGTCGCCCGGGTAGGCATACAGCATATAGTCGTCGCCCATCACGTCGACGATGGCATCGGGGCCCAGGCCGTCAGCGCGCAACTCCAGCAGATAGCGAACGAACTTCTCCTCGGGGTGGCCACAGTGGGGGGCCGACTGGCAGTCACAGTCCATGAAGTCCTCGGCGAAATCCAGCACGCGGTCCTGGGTCGCGTCGTTGAGTTTGCCCAGGTTTTCGCCGTGAAAGAGGACGTCCAGCGTCGCGCCGGCGAAGGCACTCTTCGGGAAGGAGGTCTCCAGTTGGGAGACGAGCTGGCGGTGGTTCTTGACGTAGATCTTGTCGGTGATCGCCACGACGACCGATATGAGGGGATAGCGAGCCAAAAGCGTCTCGGAATGCGCGCTTCCATGCGACCCCCAAGCCCGAATCTCGATTATATTCCGAGGATCCCTTCGACGAGTTCGCCAATCCACTCCAACAATTCCCCGGCGAAATCCTGGTATTCGGGAAAGAATATTTCGAGCAAACCGACCGTGAGCAACCCCGCGGGGATGCTCATTCCGAAAACAGCCAGCAATATCAGTCCGTAATTCGACTGGTCGAGCTGGATGGATACCCACCCAGTGCCGCCATGTTCGTCGATGGCGTCAGTCGTTTTCTGTGCCGGTTCGAACTGGTGGTCAGTTTCTTCTTCTTCCGGTGGCGAATACGAACTCATTGTCTCTGCCTCCGCCGTCCATTCGTTTTCGTCTGCCCACCTGTCCAGGCCTTGTTGCCTGGTCTCATGAGTCTCGGTTTGGACGGAATTCTAAAAAGTGTTCGGCTGACTATCACGTCGCCGTGGGTGTATGCGAGCCGGGGGACGGTCAGCGACGCCATCTCCATCGGTGCCAGCAAGAATACTGTGTAACCATCGTAACAACTGATATGTCGCTTGGGACGTCACTCCCCCCGGTGATGACCGCTGCAATACCTTCATTTCCGCCGTCACTGCGAGCAAGCACTGTCTGACAAGTGATGCATATTCTGTATGTGGCCTTGAGTGTGATTTCAGACTGAACGATTTCAAAAACGCATCACGACACTCGATTTCAACTTTTGAACAGGATCATTGACGGCAATTAACGAACGTGAAAACACCTATTCACCGGTGAACGATGCGCACTGGTTTTTATACCTGGTATCATTCGTGATAGTGTATGGATCCAAAAGGATTCCTGTTGGACGAAGATCGGGGCGTATCACCAGTTATCGGCGTCATCCTGATGGTCGCTATCACGGTGATCCTCGCGGCCGTGATCGCGACGTTCGTGATGAACATGGGGCCGACCGAGACCACGATGCCGAACGCGCAGTGGAGTTTCGACGAGGATAGTAGTGGTAACGTGGTTATCGAACACAACGGCGGCGGAGAAGTCGATCCGAGCAATATCCAGATTGACTATGATGCTGGTTCCATCGCCGGTACTGATAGTAGTGCCTTCGACACAACCACGGACTTAACAGCAGGATCCGAGACCAGTGCTCTTGCCCATGGTGGCAATGAGGTCCAGATCATCTGGGAGAACCCTGACTCGGGCGAGACCCAGATCATGGCCGAGTGGGAACCCTGACGTAGCGCCGTAATCGCCTTTTCCGTTTTTTCACCTGTCCGTGACCAACTGGTCTCTCGATCGCGAAAGCCGTCTGCGAGGAATTTCCGATCACGCTACCGGCTGTACTTTGTGAAGAGTCTGTAACACACGCTCTTCGGCCACAAACCGGACGCCAACTAGCGATTCTGAAACTACCCCGCGGTGTTTACATATGCTCTGTTCGATGCTGAATCTGGGCCGGGGCGTCCCCCCTGTCGCCGGCCCTGGATGGTCCTCGATTCTCATCGGGTTTCCATTCCACCACGGTGTCTCGAACGAGTTCCCCCCGAACTCGTCCACCATCAATTGCTGTCCGCCGGGCTCTGCCCGGTACCCCCTTTCCTAATTTATCGATTCCGATGAGCGTGCCATCCCATCTCGGGCCCGCGCCCGATCCATGACGAACGTCCCCGTTAGAAGTGGGTCGCTCGATGAATCCCAATGGAACGCCGATCAATGACGACTCAAATTCCCGCTTTGCCGTGACTGAGTCCCGTCCGAAGGAGCTGCATGTCTGCGATGTACCAGCTCGTAGGGACACTGGATGTCCTACCGGACTGTGCCGAAGAACTATCGACGATTTCTATCGGGACCGGGGTACAGCAGTCCGGCTGAGTCGTAACGTATTTGAACGACAGCTAGGTAGTTAGGGTTGCTCTCAGCGTGTCCGGGTTGGGGTAGTGGTTATCCTTCAGCCTTGTGGAGGCTGAGACGCGGGTTCGATTCTCGCACCCGGACCTAATTTTCATATCATTCACACCTGAATTATACTGGGCCTAGCGGCTCTTACTCATCGTTCCGAGCAGCCAGCCGACTGCAACGCCGAGGACAACCGCCCCGAGCAGTCGCTGCCGGTCGTCGACCCGGACGAATCGCGTGTTCTCGTCGGTGATCTCGAGGGCTCCGATCGGCTTCGCTACGACGCCGCCCCCACCGCCACCGCCCGAACCGTGCTCGGCCGGGGCGTCCTCGCTGTCCCCGCTACTGGACCCTTCGCCGAATCCGCCGCCGAAGCCGTAGGCGACGCGAGCGACGGGCACCACGGTCCGATCGTCGCGCTCGATCGGCTCGCCGTAGACACGTTCGACACCGGCACTGTCTCTGATCGTCTCGACCGCCGTCGTGACTGCGTCGGGGAGTTTCATGGTGGCGCGACGTACCGAGATCGAATAACGATTGCCCAACCGTCGACGCGATGGGTGATCGGGGGTGAGTGCTGTCGCGGACCCAGGAAGAGAAAGGTATAGCAGTATCCCCCTCTCAGATGGGGCCAAGATGGCCACAGAGCACGATCAGCGCGAGCGCGGGTTCGATCACACGGAGATCGAACCCGCCTGGCAGGACGAATGGGACGAGGCGGACGTCTTCCGCATCCCGGACGACGCCGAGGATCCGGCGTACGTCCTGGCGATGTTTCCCTACACGTCGGGAAACCTCCACATGGGGCACGTCCGCAATTACACGATCACGGACGCCTACGCCCGCTTCGAGCGACTGCGCGGCGAGGAGGTCCTCCACCCGATGGGGTGGGACTCATTCGGCCTGCCGGCCGAGAACGCCGCCGAGGAACGCGACACCAACCCCAGAGACTGGACGATGGACTGCATCGACTCGATGACCGAACAGTTCAAATCCATGGGCTTTGGCTACGACTGGGAGCGGGAGATCACCACCTGCGATCCTGACTACTACCGCTGGAACCAGTGGCTGTTCAAACGGTTCCGCGAAGAGGAGCTGGTCGAGCGCCAGGCGTCCGAGTTGAACTGGTGTCCCTCCTGTGAGACCGTGCTGGCGGACGAACAGGTCGAAGGCGAAGACGAGGTGTGCTGGCGGTGTGAGACGCCGATCGACACCCGCGAGATGGACCAGTGGTTCCTCACGATCACCGACTACGCCGAGGAGCTGTTCGAGGCCCTTGACGAGCTGGATGGGTGGCCCAACAACGTCCGGGAGATGCAGCGCAACTGGATCGGTAAACAGGAGGGCGCGAGCGTCGCCTTCGAGATCCCTGGGTATGGTGAGGTGGACATCTTCACGACTCGTCTCGATACGATCCACGGCGCGACGTATTTCTCGCTCGCGCCGGGCCACCCCGTCGCCCGGGAGATCGCCGACGACAACGACGAGGTCGCCGAGTACATCGAGATGGCCGAGCAGGCTGAGGAAGACGAACTCGACGTCACCTCGGGCGTGTTCACCGGCGAGTACGCGATCAATCCCGCGACCGGCGAGGAGATCCCGGTGTACGTCGCCGACTACGTGCTGACGGACATCGGAACCGGTGCGCTGTACGCGGTGCCTGCACACGACGACCGCGACCACGAGTTCGCGACGGCCCACGATATCCCGATTCAGCAGGTCGTCGAACCCACGGAAGACGCGGATATCGATCCCGAAGACATCGACGTTCAGGAGGCAGCCTACACGGAGGACGGTCTCCTCGACCTCGACGAGGTCGGGGGCTCGTCGGACGAGCAGGGCGAGTCCGACGGCGTCCTCGTCAACAGCGGCGAGTTCGACGGCCTGACGAGCGAAGAGGCCCGCGAGCGGTTCGTCGATGCGTTCGACGGCGAACACCGCACGGAGTACAACCTGCGCGACTGGGGCATCTCCCGGCAGCGTTACTGGGGCACCCCGATTCCGATGATCCACTGCGACGACTGTGGCTACGTCGAGGTGCCCGACGAGGACCTGCCGGTCGAGCTCCCAGAGTTCGTCCAGACGACGGGCAACCCGCTGGACGCCGCCGAGGAGTGGAAGTCCGTCGACTGTCCCGACTGCGGCGGCCCCGCACACCGGGAGACGGACACGATGGACACCTTCGTCGACTCCTCGTGGTACTTCCTGCGCTTCCTTTCGCCGGATCTGGACGACGCGCCGTTCGATACCGAGCGGGCCGACGACTGGATGCCGGTCGACCAGTACGTCGGTGGCATCGAGCACGCCGTGATGCACCTGCTGTACGCGCGGTTCTTCACGAAGGTGCTGGACGACGTAGACCTGCTCGATGGCGTCCGCGAGCCTTTCGAGAACCTCACCAACCAGGGGATGGTGCTCGGCGAAGACGGCAACAAGATGTCTAAGTCCGGGGATAACGGCGTCTCGCCGGCGCGCATCGTCGAGGAGTACGGCGCCGACACCGCCCGGCTGTTCATCATGGAGGCCGCCCAGCCGGAGAAGGAGTTCGCCTGGAGCGCCGAAGGTGTCCAGTCAGCCTCCGACTTTTTACAGAGTCTCTACACAGTCGCGTCCGAGTATGCAGCGGGTGACGTCTCAACTGGTGACGACGGCACTATCGCCGAGTATGTTGACCGCGAGATCGCGGCGACGGCCGCCAAGGCGACAGAGGAGTACGAAGACTTCCGGTTCAATCACGCACTGCAGGCCGTCCGGGAACTCGTCTCGTTGCTGCGCCGGTACCGGGACGTGACGGCCGTCGATCCCGATACCTTCGAGGATGGGTTGGTGACGGCGACGAAGCTGCTTGCGCCCGTCGCCCCCCACGTTGGCGAGGAGATCTGGGAGGAACTCGGTGGCGATGGCCTGCTGGCCGAGGCCGGCTGGCCGGAGAGCGAGGCACCGACCGATTACGATCTCGAACGTCGCCTGATCGAGGACACCCGCGAGGACATCCGGGACATCGTCGAGACGGTCGGCATCGAGGATCCTGCGGAGATCACCCTCGCGGTCGCCCCTGCCTGGAAACACCAGGTTGCAGATATCGCGCGCGAGGCTGACAATGTGGTCCCCGCCGTCATGCAGAACGAGGATCTCCAGCAGTACGGGGAGGACGCCGCGGACTTCGCGAAGGACCTAGCCGGCCGGGGGCACGTCGAGGAGTTCCTGGCACCAGAACGCGAACAGGCGGCACTCGAACGGGCCGTCTGGTTGATCGAACGCGAGTTCGACGCCGACGTCACGGTGCGTTCCGCCGCCGACGCGCCCGACGACCTGGCCGGCAACGCCGAACCCGGTCGCCCGGCGATCGACATCGCGGAGTGACGGAATCAGGATTCTGGAACCGAAGTGACCGCGGGTTACCGTCCCGGATCGGTATCGATCAGTTCGTAGCTGTCGCCGACGGTTACTTCTCGCGCACGCTCGTAGACGACGTGAGCGGCCGCGACGTCCTGGATGGCGAGGCCGGTCGAATCGAAGAGTGTCACGCCGTCGCCGTCGGTTCGGCCCGCCACATTCCCGGCGACGACGTCACCCAGTTCAGCGTCGATATCGGCGTCCGTTAGGGTGCCGTCGCTGTAGGGGACGTTGATCTCGCCCGAGTGTGTGCACTGCGCGTAATCGTCGATGACGATCCGGGCGTCGGTCAGCACCTCGTCGCTGATCTCGTGTTTCCCGGTCGCGTCGGCACCGATCGCGTTGAGGTGCGTCCGGTCGCCGACGGCGTGGACGATCGGCTCCTCGACGGGTGTGGTCGTCGAAAGTATGTCACAGGTCGCGGCCTCCTCGATCGGTCCCTCCCGGACGTCGAATCGGTCCGCGAAGTGATCGACGAGTGCCTGGGCGGCCACACTCCGGCGGTCGCTGACGACGACACGATCGATCTCCCGGACCGTCGCGATCGCTTCGAGCTGTGTGTATGCCTGTCGACCGGCTCCGACGAGTCCAAGTGAGGTTGCGTCCTCGCTTGCGAGGTACTTCGTCGCGACGGCGGCGGCCGCGCCCGTCCGCAATCGGGTGATCGTCGTCCCGTCCATGACTGACAGCGGAAATCCGGTTTCGGGGTCCGTGTAGATGATCGTGCCCATGACCGTCGGGAAGTCGTGATCAGCGGGGTTGTCGGGATGGACGTTGACCCACTTCACCGCCGCGGCATCCCAGGCGTCCTCGGCCGGTCCGTCCTCGGGGTGGACGTCGAGGTAGACGGGCATCGACCGGACGTCGCCGTTGTAGGCTGGCAACTCGACGTAGGATTTCGCGGGCATGATCGACCGACCCCGCGCGTGGGCAGCGAAAGCGCTTTCGACTGTCCGGACCACGTCTTCGATGTCGGTGAGTCGCGTGACCGTGTCCGGACCGAGCAGGCTGGTGTCCATGTGGTGTGCTGGCACACCAATCGGGTTAAGCGTTTGTGCCCGCCAGGCGAGAGACCGTGTGACCCGTACTCACGCATTCTCCCCGAATGCCTCTGAGCGAACTGACCAACGCGAGTGTCGTCCCGTTCTGTTGGCCTCCCGCCGCGTTCGTATCATCCGGTTTGCCTTCTGGGAGATAAATTATGCTTACTTGAGTGTTTCTAAGAGCCATTGCGGATCAAACGGCCGTGAAACGTGTCGCATATTTATTTAGTCCTGTTCTAGATATGGGGTGTTCAATCATGGCTATCGGCGACATTCGCGACCAAAAACTCGTCGAACTGTACCACCGGTATATCGGGGAACCGGAGTCGAAACGTGACGTATACGGCTACTGGCTGTTGCTTCTTGGGAGTATCACGGGGTTGCTGGGCGTATCCGTCTTCCAGATCGAACAGCTCTTCTTCCCGGGTAATTTCGAGATCCGGGAGATCGCCATCGTCCTGTCGGCGATCGGGCTTGCGATCGGGCTGTTTGCCGTTATTGTGCTCTTGCCGGTGCGTCGGCGAGGCATGCAGGCGAGCGTTGTCGGGCTCGCGATCGCGTTTCTCAGTATCTTCGCCTTCACGCAGGTCTATCCGGGATCCTGGACGGTCGGGCCAGCCTACAGCGCCGAGATCATTGCCCTCTACACGCTCGGGATCGGGATCCTTGTCGCCGTCGCGATCCTCGTCCCGATCGTCACCGGCGAGAAGGGGCTGCTGGTCGAACCCGAACTCGGACTCGGAACGGAGGAGGCACCGATCCTCGTCGGTGACGCCACGCGGGACGCGTTTTTCACCGTCTACGAGACGCCGACGAACGACTGGACCTGGCGAACCATTCGGCGTGACGCGATCGGGCAAAGTGCCACGGCCGTCTCCACGGACACCGACGCCCGGATGGAGGTCGAGACAGTCCGGGAGAAGATCGCCGGTGCCGGATTGCTGGACATCACGACAGCGGCGTTCCGACTGTATCAGACCGCGGACGAGGCCTGGGAGTGGTCGCTGGTCACGGCAGACGGGAGCATCATCGCGGCGAGCGACGATTCCTACGGGGACCGCGACGGTATCGAGTCCGCCGTCAATTTCCTCAAAGAGGAGACCCCGGCGGCCAGCCTCGTCGAGATCCAGGGGGCCGCCTTCGATATCACCCAGGACGAGGGCGACCGCTGGCACTGGCGACTCATCGACGAGCGTCACCGACCACTGGCCGCGGGACCGGACGATTACGCCCAGGAGTCGGCCGTCGAGGCCGGCATCGACCGCTTCGTCGACTGGGTCGAGGATCCGCGCGTCCTCGCCGTCGAGGCGGTCGCCATCGAACTGTTCGATGACGACGACGGCTGGCGGTGGCGAGTCATCGATGCCACCGACACCCGGCTGCTCACCAGCGACGCGACCTTCGACGCGCGAGGCGACGCCGAAGTCGCGGCGACGACCATCGCCGACCATCTCTCGGACGCGGCCGTTATCGAACATGGATCGCCCGGCTTCGAGGTCCACGAAACGAACAGCTGGGCCGGGGGGGATTCCGACTTCGAGGGGGCGGGCTGGACCTGGCGACTCCGGGACCAGGCCGACGAGATCGTCGCCACGATGGACGGCCAGACCGCCACCGAGGGCGACGCCACCGACGCCGCCGAGCGCACCCGCTCGGCACTCGATCGGACGGAAACGATCGAGTTTGAGGGGGCTGATTACGAGGTGTATCCCGCCGAGGGCGACTGGCACTGGCGACTGGTCTCGGCCGAGCGGGACGTCCTGGCCGACAGTACCGTCGCCTTCGATGGGAGGGAGGCGGCCGAGACGGCTGCCGATCGGGTTCGCGAGCAGGCCCTCGCCGCCGACCTCATCGAGTTCGAACAGGCCGCCTTCCAGCAGTACGAGTCCGACGGCGAGTGGCGCTGGCGGCTTATCGACGAGGATGGCAAGGTGATGGCCGACAGCGGCGAATCCTACGAGGACAAAAGCGAAGTCATGGAGGGGATGCGGACGCTGAAGGAAAACGCGCCCGACGCGGAGGTTCTGGAGATCGACACCGCTGCGTTCGAGATTCACCTGACGGCGGCCGGCGAGTACGCGTGGCGACTCATCGACGAGGGTGGGAAACTCATCGCCGAGAGCGCCAGATCCTATCCGTCGCGGACGATGGCCCGGGAGGCCGTGGACTTCTTGATCGAACACATCGATGACGCGGCCGTGCGGGCGATGGAACACGCCACCTTCCAGCTCCTCAGCGACGAGGAGACCTGGACCTTCCAGCTGATCGATACAGACGGGACGATTCTCGCCGAATCCGTCGAGGACTATCCCACCTACGACGACGTGACGACGGCCATCGCGGACGTCCGCGAGGCCGGAGCGGGCGCACCGATCGACACGATGCGAGAGGTGACGGTGCAACTCCGACAGAATGCCGGGTATCACTGGCGACTCATCGACCGGGATCGGCGTCCCGTCGCCAGCGGCGAGCGAACCTACGAGACCCGGAGCGCCGCCGAGGCGGACATAGCCCGCCTCCTGGAGCATGCGAGCCACGCACCGGTGTTCGACATCGGCCGTGGCGTCGTCTGGATCGACCGCCTCGAGGACGAGTGGCGGTGGCGACTCGTCGACGCTGACCGGACGGATCTCGCCGTGAGTCCCCAGGCGTACGATAGTTACGAGGCGCTCATCGACGACGTCGAGACGGTCCAGGCTCAGGCCGCCGACGCCGAACCGATGGACATCGAGACGCTTGCGTGGGAGCCATACCGTGAGGGCGACCTCGACGGCGAGGCGACGGCAGGGAGCGACGACGGCGATGCGGGGGTCTGGCGGTGGCGACTCATCGACGAACGCGAGACGGTGCGGGCGGTGAGTGCGGCCAGCTACGAGAGCCGGGACGCGGTCACCGACGCGATCGATGACGCCAGAGCGACCACCGAGAAGGCAAGCATCCTCGAAATCGACGAGGTGTCCTTCGAGTTCGCCCAGCGCGACGACGGCTGGATCTGGCGGCTCATCGACGAGAACGGCTCGGCGATCGCCGAGAGCGTCGAGCCACACGAGACTCGCCAGTCGGCCCGCGAGGAGATGCTCACCGTCAAAGAACACGCGCCCGAGGGGGAGACTGCCGTCGCCTGGTGACTTCCCGGTCGAAGCCGAGCCGGACGATCGCCGAGAACACACCTCCGGTCCGTAGCCGGCGCATCTTGTGGCAAGTGCGGGTCTTTTATAGCCCGTCCGGCCTTACGAAGAGTATGAGCACGTCAGAGGATAAGGGGGCCATCGAAGAGGCGCTCCGGACGGTCACGCCGCTGTCGACGGAAGGCCCTAACCTGCAAATGAACGTCGTCGGGTATCTCGTCATGCTGCCGATCCTGTTTTTGCTGTTGCCCCTGCTGCCGTTCGCAGCGCTGTATATCGTCCTCTCGAAGGGTGCGAAAGCACTCCGCGGGTAGTCAGTCCGTCGCGTCCGATTGCGCTCGTTAGTTCTTGCCGACGAACGTCGCGTCCGCCGAGGTTCGGCCCTCGTTGAACGAGAGCACTCTCGCCCGGATAACGTCACCTTCGCTGACGTCAGCCGGGACATCCTCGGCAAACAGCACGAACCCCTCGACTTTCCCGACGGCGATCCGCTCGCCGGAGTGGTGATCGGTGAACTCGATGACGCCGAACTCGTAGACCTCGCCCAGTTCGACCGGCGGCTCCCGGCCCTGGGCCGCGTCGTGTGCCCGTTTGGATGTGGCTGTATCAGCCGATCGAGCCAACCACAGGACCACCACGATGGCGAGGACGAGCCCCACCCCACCGGCGACGAACCAGATTTCGTCCATGGCTTGCCTAGCGTCGTGGTGATCAATGACAGTGGCGGTTGGTGGTTGGGGGCGATGCTGTTGCCGTCCAGTGAACGTTCGTATCGATGCTGGGTCCCTGCCGTGTCGGCCTCCTCACCCCTGGCCACCGGCCCGTCAGGGATACTCCAGCTTCCGAAATTCGAACCGCGCGCCGCCCTGGGACGACGCCGTCGCCGTCACACGCCAGTCGTGGCCGCGAGCGATCGTCCGAACGATGTCGAGGCCGAGACCAGTCCCGTCCGATTTCGATGAGTTCCCCGGTTCGAAAACGCTCTCGCGTTCATCCGCGGGGATGCCCGGGCCATCATCGGCAACGAAAAACCCATCCTCGCTGTCGAGATCGCCGACGGTGACCGTGATGTCGTTCCCAGCGTGTTCACGCGCGTTCCGGAAGAGATTCTCGAACAGCTGTTGGAGCCGGTCTTCGTCCGCCAGTATCCTTACCTCAGTGTCTACAGTGAGTGTCATCTCCTCCGCGTCGACGGTATTCCACGCCTGCGTGGCCGCTGAACCGAGCTCAACCGGCTCCAGGTCGCCGACAGATTTGCCTTCTCGGGCGAGCGTGAGCAGATCGTCGATCAGGGTCTCGATCCGATCGAGCGCAGTGGCGGCGTTCTCCAGCTGCTGTTTGTCGCCCGGCGCGTCCACGAGTTCGAGGTTCCCGGCTGCGACATGCAGCGGGTTCCGGAGGTCGTGACTGACGACGCTCGCAAACTGTTCGAGTCGCTCGTTCTTGTCCGAGAGCTCGGCGACGGCAGTCTGGAGATCCTGTTGAGTCTTCTTCAGGCTGGTCCCGTCCGTGATGATCGCAAACGCACGTCGTGTCCCGTCGTACTGGTACGGAATCAGTCGGAGACGGTAGTATCGGGTGTCGCCGGACACCGATATGGAGAACTCGCTCGTGAGTGGCGTCCCTGCCTCGGCGGCGGTGTGAAGGTCCTCGTCGACGTCATCGAGGTCAACGACGGCTCTGAACTCCTTTCCCTCGTAAGTTCCATCGGTCGGGAAGCTCTTCTGAAACTCGTCGTTCACGGCAACGATGGAAAACCCGTTCTCGCTGAGAGACAGATCTGCGACCGCGGTTGGTGCTCGCTCGAACAGCGACTTCCACCGGTTTCGATCGCGGTCGGCGCTTGCCAGGGCCTGCCTGGTTCGGCTGATCTTCGTGCCGGCAAGGCCGCCCGCTACTGCACCGCCGATCGCCGCCTGTAGGACTGCGACGAGCGAACCAGTCCCATCGCCCACGATCCATAACCCAAGCGCAACGCCTCCAAGCGCCCCGCCAGCGCTCCAGACTGCCACTGTCGTCCAGTCTACCCACTCGATGTGGCGGTCGACATATCCAACTATCAGCAGTGACGCGCCGCCGAGCATGACCACGATCAGTGCTTGCAATGATGCAGCCGGCACACCCGGTTGAACCAGCCATTGGCTCCCGGTTGCCAGCCCAGTCATCGGGACTCTTTGCGCTCCGCTTATGTGTAGAGCGAGAGATAAGTCCATTCCCTGATTGATTGTGATTGTCCCGCAACTATTGTTAGCGTTGCGCTGTGATCCTCTGAGTTGATAATAACTCAATTCTGCCTGCTGACACGAGTGTACGGGACATCGGATCGGTGATGCCAGAGCGAACGGGGCCGCTCGAATCGCGCTCTTCACACCGTCTCGAGGAACGCCCGGAGTCGCTCGGTCGCACGCTCGCGTTCGTCCCAGAAGACGCAGTGTCCGGCGTTCTCGACGTGCACGATGCGCCCGTCCGGGAGGTAGCCAGCGATCTCCTGTTCGCGCTCGCGTTCGGCCTCCTCGGCGTCGGCTTTCAGGATGAGCGTCGGTGCCTCGATATTGCCGTACGTCTCGGTGGGGTCGACAAATTCCCCCTCGGACACGCGGCCGATCTCGGGTCGGAGCCGTTGTCTGGCTTCGGCCACGCGGCGGGCGAGGTCGGGCTGTCCGCGCTCGGCGAGATCGCTGAACATGGGATCGGCTTCGAGGAGTTCTTCGACGCTGTGGTCGCGCCACCACGCGATCTGCTCAGCGATATCCGCACCCGGATCTTCCTCGATCACTTCGTTGACTCCCTCGAGCATCCAGACGGGGTCCTCGAGGACGACGGCCCGCGGCCGGTCCGGTTGCTCAGCCGCCGCTTTTGTGACCGTATCGGCACCCATGGAGTGGCCGAACAGGATCGGGTCCTCGAGGGCGAGCGCATCGAGCAGCCCGAACAGGTCCGCCGCTCGCTCGGACGGGCCGTACTTATCGTCGGGGGCGGCCGAGCGGCCGTGCCCGCGGGCGTCGTACAGCACGACGTCGAAGTCGTCGCCGAGTTCACGGGCGAGGTCGAGTCGACAGTACCCGTCGTCGGTGAAGCCGTGGGAGACGACGACGGGCGGGCCAGACCCGTTCGTCCGGCAGTAGTGCAACTCGATGCCGTTGGCCTCGACGAAGCCACGCTCCCAGTGCGCCGGAATCTCCCCTTGTCCATTCATCAGGTGAATCTCACGGCCGGGGCAGAAAAATGATACTGCATTGCTCGGCCGGGACAGTCACCGATCGTCGTCGCGGACTGTCGCCGACCCAACGTGAAGTCTTTTTAATGGATGCGGTCGTACCTCGCTGCAAGATGTTCAACGCCATCGTGAGTGCGGACACGCTGCGGACGGCACTGGACTCCGTCAGCGTGCTGGTCGAGGAGTGTAAGCTGCGGCTCGAAGCAGACGGCCTCGAGATCCGGGCCGTCGACCCGGCCAACGTCGGCATGGTCGACCTGACGCTTTCGGCGTCGGCCTTCGAGTCCTATGAGACCGACGGCGGCGTCATCGGGGTCAACCTTTCGCGGCTCGAAGACATCGCCGGGATGGCCGATTCGGATCAACTCATCCACCTCGAACTCGACGAGGAGACCCGCAAGCTCGAGATCGCCATCGACGGCCTCGAGTATACCCTCGCGCTGATCGACCCCGACTCCATCCGTCAGGAGCCCGACCTACCCGACCTCGATCTCGCCTCTGAGATCGTCCTCGAAGGCCGGGATGTCGATCGGGCAGTCACTGCCTCGGACATGGTCAGCGACCACGTCGCCCTCGGCGTCGACGAGACAGACGAGCTGTTCTACGTCGACGCGGAGGGTGACACCGACGATGTCCACCTCGAACTCGGTCGTGAGGATCTCATCGACCTCACCGCGGGTCCGGCCCGGTCGCTGTTCTCGCTGGACTATCTCAAGGACATGAACAAGGCGATCCCGAACGACGCCGAGGTCACGATGGAACTCGGCGAGGAGTTCCCCGTCAAGATGCACTTCGACATCGCCGAGGGACAGGGCTCGGTCACCTACATGCTCGCCCCCCGGGTCCAGAGCGACTAGGCGGCGAGACCGGACCCGAGACCACGCTTTCGGCCCGGAACAGCCCGTCGAGTCGACCGCGCGATGGCGGCTCTCCCGTTTTGCGGCCGAACGGCCGCTCCCGTCTTGCGTCCGTCTGACGTATCGTTTTGTGTGTGGGGATCGACGAGTTCGGTATGCCAAGCCTCGGCGAAGCCTACGACGACGCCCGCTGGGGTGATCGTCGCCCGCGCCAGATTCACGCCGGGATCGCGGTCTTTCTGGCGGGCGCGCTCGCCGTTGTCGTGGCGATCACCCTCGTCACGACCCCGCTTTCGGATGCGCTGGGGCTGGACACAGTGGCGACCTATCGCGTCAGCGGGGTCATCGCCGGCGTGGGCGTACCGGGGACGTTCCTGGGCGTCGTCGCCGTCTTGCCCTCGAGTCGGCGTCAGCGACTCGGGGTCGCGATCGGTACCGCGGTCGCCGCCGGCGGCGTCGCGCTGTTCTGGTACGCCTATCCCGCCCACTGGACGGCAACCCAGCACTCGCTGGCCTTCCATACCGCGGCCGTCTACTTCTTCGGCGGTGCGCTCGCGCTGTGGTTCGTCTTCGCCACGCTTGCCAACTCCCACGTCCGTAACGATCCCCACGGAACGGTTCGACTCCGCCTGACGCGGCAGGGTGAATCCCGGGTCGTCGAGGTGAGCCGGGACGACTATCAGCGATACGCGGCCGCCATCAGCGACGGCGGCGAGGATGCGCAGGTCATCCGCGAGATCGAGTCGAAATACGACGAGTGATCGATCCCCAGTCCCGAGGCTTTATCTCCGGACAGTCCAATCGACGTGTCGATGGAGTCGCTTCACGCTCGGTATCCGTTTCTCGACGCGTCCAGGCAGGCCGTCGAGGCGGCCGACGTCGATCTCGCGACGGTCGTCGCCCAGCGCGGTCCGGCCGTCGACCGGGGGCGCGAGCGCGTGGAGTCGGCGTTGTTCGAGGGGACCGTCGGTGATACCCATCGCCGGACGCGCGTCGAGTTGCTCTCCTATCCGGTGGCCCGGGTCATCGTCTCGTTGATCGATCAGCCGGCGCTGACTCACCGCTACGCCCGAGCGGAGGCCGAAACGGCGCACGACCGATTCACCGCGGAACTCGCCGCGGGCGAGTTCCGGTCGACCGACCGACAGCAACTTGATCTGCGGACGCTGCTCGCCGAGTTCGAGCTGACGGGAGACGTCGAAGCGCCCGGGCCCGGTGGACTGACGGACGCGGATCGCTTCGCGGTCGACGTCGGCGCGTACCTCGCTCTCGCGGCCGGCGAGCGCGGCGAGCCCTGGCGACTCGTCAACCGCTCGTTGACTGACGGCCAGGTACCCATCGACCGTGCGGAACTCCTGGACTTGCTCCGGGTGGCCGTCGAGGAACGGATCCTGGATGGGTTGCCACTCGCCGTGCCGGAACCGATCGCCGACGCGCTCGCCGAGGACGTCGCGGCCGTCGAGGAGCGACTGGACGAACTCGATCTGACCCGCGAGATCGACACGGTCGTTCCCGAATTGTTCCCGCCGTGTATGACTGCACTGCTCGATCAGGTCCAGAAGGGCGAACACCTCGCCCATCACTCTCGGTTTGCGATCACCTCGTTCCTGGCGTCGATCGGGATGGCGACCGACGACATCGTCGATCTCTACGAGGTCAATCCGGGCTTTGGGGAGGAAATGACTCGCTACCAGACCGATCACATCCGAGGGGACACGTCACCGACTGAGTACTCCCCGCCGTCGTGTGCGACCATGCAGTCCTACGGTGACTGTGTCAACATGGACGACCTCTGTGAGGCGATCTCTCACCCGTTGAGTTATTACGAGGCGAAACTCGAAGACGCCGACGAGGAAGAGATGATCGATTGGCGTGAGCGTGAGGAAGCCGACGAGTAACTCTTGGACGATTCTACCCGCTCGATCAGGCCGAGGGGCCGCTGGAACCCTCGTCACTGCCGTCCGTATCGTCCTCGGACGTGACGTCTTCTGTGTCCATGCGCGTGAGCGTGAGTCCCGCCCCGGACATGACGATGATGAACCCGACCAGTGAGGCGACCAGTGCGTATCCCCCAGTCGGTCCGATACCGCCGTCGGTCGAATACGTCGTCGTGAGCACTGCCAGTACGCCGATGAATCCCACGACGATACTGATGGACACGGCGGCCTCCAGGACGGTTTGGCGCTCCATTGTCTCGCCCGTTCGTTCCACAGGCCACTCCAAAAGCGCTTCGAAGCGTGGCCGTCCTTGCCCGCCCGCCTGGCTGATCTGACCGTGTGATTTAGGGGCATGGAACACCTACGTTTCAAGTGGACGCAGACGAGAAACCAGCCGCGTCCGATCCCCTATGACCGAAATCGACCTTCAGGTCCGGGGTCAAAAGCGTCCACTTGCACCGGACCCACGGACGATGGACGACCGCGCCGCCCGGGCGTGGACCGAACCGATGGCGGTCCGACCGCTCGGCGACGGAACATACGCCGTCGACAGCGCGAGCGGCGCGACGTACGTCGTGGAGCTGTCCACCAGCTCGTGTACATGCCTCGATCACGAGATCCGCGAGGAGCGTTGCAAACACCTCCGGCGTGTTGCGCTCGAAATCACGCTCGGTCGCGTCCCGCCGCCGGGAAATCGACGGGCACTGTGTCACTCCTGTGGTGTCGAGACGTTCGTCCCCGAGGACGAACCGACCCCCGCGTTCTGTGATTCCTGTCGACTCGAGCCCGGTGATCGCGTCCGCGACCGGGAGTCCGGTGACTGGCTCGTCGTCGCCGAGATCACGGACCGCCGCGCCAGCGAGGTCTGGCTCCCGGCGGCTGGCTGCACTGTCGCCGAGTACCCGACCAACAAGGCCTACCCGGACGATGACCCCGTCGTCGAGGTCGTATACGTCGACGATGTGGCCGGTGATCGCGAGCCCAGAGGCTACGCGTTTCCGTTCTCCCGACTCCGGCGCCGTTCGACAGACGGACTCACCGGAGGCGACGATCACTCCAGCATTTTGGCGGCTTCCTCCCGGGAGAGGTCGCCGCGATCGAAGGCGTCGAGGATGTCGAGTGTCGCCGAATCCGGGCCGCCGTCGCCGACTTCGTCGAGGCGGACCTTCTCGGAGTGACCGACGAGTTCTTCGAAGTCAGTTCCCTCGGTGAGTGCCGTCTCGTGTTTGACGCGGTAGTTGCCGCCGTCGGTCGTATAGAGGTCGGCCGGGTGGAAGAAGTACCACGCCTCGCGGTCGAAGCGGACGCCGATCCGTGGGCGCGCGCCGAAGTTCCGCGAGAAGAACAGCAGTGCCTCAACCTCCTCTCCGTCGAGATAGATCGGGTCGCCGGCGCTGGACTTGGCCTCGATCGCGTAGAAGTCCTCACCGTCGCCTGCCAGGACGTCCGGGAGTTCGCGCTCGGTGGCCGACCCGCTCGCGGGCGCACGCATCACGGCGAAGCCCGCCTCGTCGAGTTCGTTGACGAGTTCGCGCTCCCGGCGGTCGCCTTTCGCGTTCGATCCTACCATTGTCAGACCCTTGCCGTGGCTCCTCTTGAACGCGTCGCCTACAACCTCGGATGGTGGGGGACGTTCTCCGGAGCCGTTGGTCACGTCTCGTCGACACTGATCGAGTCACGATACAGTTCCGTGATATCGCCGTCGTGAGTGGATGCCGTCGCTGGATCGCCCGTCCACTGAACGCGGCCGTCGGCCAGAATCGTCACCGTGTCCGCGATCTCGATGAACCGGTCGTGGTGGTGGGTCGCGACGACGAACAGCCGGTCCGGGCCGGCATACTCGAGGAAGAACTCCCGGAGTCGACCGACGTACTCGTCGTCGACGTCCGCGAGCGGTTCGTCGAGCAGGACGATATCCGGTCGATTCACGAACGCCAGGGCGACGTCAAGTCTGGACCGGAATCCCGCGGAGAGGGCCCCGGCGGGTCGATGGCCCATCCGGGTCAATCCACACCGCTCGAGTAGCGTTTCGAGCCAGTCCGTCGACGCGCCCGCGATCTCCCCGAAGGTTTCGAGGTTCTCCCGGACCGTGAGCCCCTCGTACACCTGCGGTTCCTGGAAGCTACAGCCGACGGAGCCATCGGGGATCGACAGCTGTCCGGCATCGGGGTCCGTCAACCCGAGGAGGAGTCGAAACAGGGTCGTCTTGCCCGCGCCGTTGGGTCCGAGGACGATGTGCCATCCCGGCTCGAACGACAGCGAGATCGCTTCGAGGGACGTTGCCTCGCCGTAGGACTTCTCGACGTCCGTGAGTTCGATCGGTTTCATCAGTGTCCTCGTTTGTACGTCTCGATCATGAGCCACATTCCCGACAGTGACAGTCCCGCGACGACCGCAACGGCGGCGATCCAGGGGGCGTACACTCTGGCCGGAACCGACCGCAGGAGTTCACTCCGGACGACGATCATCGCGTAGTGGAGTGGGTTGTGCCGTGCGACGAACTTGCTCAGCGGGGAGAAAAACCCGGCCGGATACGCGAGGTTCGACAGCACGACCAACACGAAAAAGCAGACGACGTTCAGGACGCGCCCGGCGTCGCTGAAGTCGGTCGCGAACGAGATCGAGATACTCAGCCCCGACAGGCCGAGAAACGACAACACCAACACGCCGACGGCAACGACCGATGGCGGCTGGAGGCCGTAGCCCAGGAGTCGGCCGACGAGGTAGATAACGCCCAGACTCACGAGGACCAGTCCCGTGACGAAGACGAGTTTCGCGACCACCAGCCGATGGAGTGAACTGTCCAGCCGGAGGCGGTCGAACACCTGGGCCTCTCTGGCGAGCACGGCAGGGACGTACGCGAACGCCACCAGCATGACCACGAGCATGGCCATCGTCGGCAGGAGGTACTCCGAGAGACTCTTCCGGTCGCCGATGACGTGTCGCTCGCCCGTGATATCCGCCGGGAGCATTTCGTCGAGCGAATCCGACAGCATGGTTCCGAGCACCTGGGACGGCATGCGATAGATGGTGACGCTTCCGTGGACGGAGATGTCGATCGTCGCCGATCCGTCGGTGTCGGTGATCCCAGGGGGAACCTCGATGACGGCATAGACCTGCTCACGACGGAGCTGGGAAAAGGCCGCGTCGCGTGAGTCGACGATTTTCGGATCGGAGACGAACGCGACGCCGCCCCGGACTACGTCGAGGTCCGCCTCGGTCACGTCCTCGTCCGTCGGCGTGATCGCAATCGGGGAGTTCTCTGGCAGGGTGTGCTCGAAGAACAGCGTCCCGCCGGCCACGACGGCCGGGACGAGGACGAACAGCACGAGAAGGGCAGCGAGGCGGTGTTTTCCCCAGGCGATGTCCTTCCGGAGCAGCGGACCGATGCCCCTCATGGCTCGCCGGCGTTCCTGGTTGTGTCTGTGAGGTCCACGCCAGTCACCTCCGCGAGGAACTCGGCAGCGCCCTCAACGACAGTCACCGCGACATCGACAGGCCCGGACACCTCGACCACGACCGTCGAGTCACTCCTGTCGACGGTCACCGCCCCCAGCGCCTCGCGTGTGTCCCCGTCGGCTGTGAGACTTCGCGCCCCCGCGAGTGCGCCGTCGACGGTGGCTTTGACGTCTTCGGCGTCGGCAGCACTTTCGGCGTGCAGCCGAACGACGGCACCGACGCCGTCGTCGTCCCGATACGCCTTGCCGGTGACCGACGTGAGCGCGACGAACTGACCCGGATCGACCATCCCGCCGATCCCGGCTGTCCCGAAGGGCAACTCGTCGGGCACGCGCGCGGTGGCACCGAACGGCAGCGACCGTGTCGCCGCCAGCCGACGCCGGAGGTCGCCGTCGACGGGGTCGAGAATGCCTGCATCGACGTCCATCGCCCCCCGGACTGCCGGCGGCGTTCCGAACGCATAGCTCCCGTCATCGATGACCCCGAGAGACGGGCCGGCGTCGCCGGATTCGTACAGCGGCCGGTCGCGGTACGTGTGGCGAGTGAGCGGGAAATCGGCCTGCTCGACGGCGTCGACGAACGACTTCGCCGACCAGTTCGAATCGATACGGAGGCCGACGTATCGACGGTCGGTGTCCGGCCGGTATTTCGCGAAGCCGACCGCCGTCTTTGCGTCTGCCGGGTCGAGGTCAGTTCGCGTCGAAACCGCAGCGAGCGCTGACTGGCTCTCGGCATCCGAACCGCCATCTTCCCAGGGCAATAGCGGAGCCAGCCCCGCGTCGACGACGCGCCGCACTGCATCGTCGTCCAGAAGGGTTGCCACGTCGGCGTGGGCCACGGCCGAGACACCTGCCGGGACCGTCTCGAGATCGTCCGTGGTATCCGTCCCGGACTCGCCGCCAAGCGACGTACACCCGGCCGTGAGAACCCCCAGCGTCGACGTGCCACCGAGTCGGAGGGCCTCACGCCGACTGATTTCCATGTCCAGAATCTGGGGTAGATCCGGTAAAAATGTACCTCACTCGGTCGATCTCAATTTATTTTTGGATGTCATGAATGGGGTCGACGTGGTTCTGCGTATCTGCCTGTTTGGGCCTGCCATCGAGTGACGGCTTGGTCACTCGGTGGTGGCCCCGGTCGACTGATCTCTATTGGCTGGTTTGACTTCTTCGACGAACCCCTTCGCTTGCGCTAACGATCCGAATTCGTGTGCGCGGGTCCCGGCGACTCCCGAGCTACCATATATATCGACTGTTGCATGGATGTTGGTGGCTTCAACATGGTCGAAGGATTGACTCACCCACTTGTCCCGGTCGGACCTGCGACTTTCGACGGTAAACACTGCCGGATCGGTATTCCATCCGTAGAGTAATCTCCTGTTCACGTCGACCCAATACAGCGGCTCCTCGTCCCCCCTCGGACTTGCGTCCATCCCTGGGATTTCGTAACTATCTTCGTGGACAACTGTGCCATTACGTTTCACTCGCGCATCGACTTCGGCTTCTCCAAACCACGTATTATTGAGACGAACGCACCAGAGCCGGTGTTCCCGCCTGAATGGATCCAGGGCGATATAGCCCGCGCCACCGATCGCGGCTGTCCCGCCCAGCGTTGCGAGAAATCGACGTCGGTTCATGTCGAGATCATCTTCGACCTGATATCGAATCTTGCAGTAAATCTAATAAATATGTTCTGATCCGGAGTCGTCACCGGTCACGACGAAAGCGAGCGGGAGAAGCTGTACTCACGGGGAACGCAAAATCCATTGCCGATAGCGGTCTCGTCTGCGTGCTCACTCCTCACGCACGGTCACGACCGGCACCGGCGCGGACCGGACGGTCTTCTCGGCGACGCTGCCCAGCAGGATCCGATCGACGCCGCGGCGGCCGGTCGTGCCCATCACGACGGCCTGGCAGTCGTACTCGTCGACGGCCGAGAGGATCTCCTCGTCGGGCGACCCGGTCTCGACGTGTGTGCTCGCCTCGACGCCCCGCTTTTCGGCCATGGCGGCCACGTCCGAGACCGCCTCGTGGGCACCCTGGTCGAAGTCACCCGTCGTGACGTTCGAGCGGACGTCCGGCCCGAGCGCGGCGGTCTCGACCACCGAGAGCACGTCGACCGTCGCGTCCATGGCCGCCGCGAGGTCGAGGCCGTGCTCGGCGGCGCGACGCGACGCCTCGCTGCTGTCGGTCGGGAGCAGGATCCGCTCGTAGGGGAACGCGAACGTGTCCTCCTCGGTCATCCGGGCGGTCAGCACCGGGACGTCTGAGAGTCGCACCACTTTCTCGGTGACGCTGCCGAGCAGGAAGTGCGACAGCCCCTCGCGGGCGTGGGTCGGCATCACGAGCAGGTCGTAGTCGTATTCGCTCGCGTACTCGACGATCGTCGCGGCCGGCGTTCCCTGAACGACGTCGGTACTGTACTCGACGCCGAGGGTCTCGAAGGTCTCGCCCAGGTCGGCGACGAGTTCCTCGCCACGGCGGACGAGGCCGTCGACGACCCCCTCGTCGGTGAGCGTCACGCTATATTCGTCGGTGTCGGCGACGTGCAACAGCCGGATCTCGGCGTCGAAGCGGTGGGCGATCTCGCCCGCGTGGTGGAGAACCTCGGCGTTCCCTGTCCCTTCGTCGACCGGGAGGAGGATCTGGTCGTACATAGGGTCGCATTCACTCGTTGGCAGGATAAAACAGGGGGACTGTCCGGGGTGGTTGTCCGGTCGCCGCCAGTGTCGACCGGTTGGCCAGGTATCTCGATCGGCCGATCGGGCTGGGACCCGCGACAGAAACGCCTATGCCCGGCCCGCCCCGTCTCTGACCTACGCGTGGCAGAGCCAGTCGAGAGCCCAAAAGCGGTGCCCGTCGCCGACGTATTGCCCGACTTCGCGCCGGCGTTTCCCTTCGAGTCGTTCAACGCGATGCAGGCCGAGACCTTGCCGGCGCTGCTCGAGCGCGACGAGAACGTCGTCGTGAGCGCGCCGACCGCCAGCGGCAAGACCGCGGTCGCGGAGGTCGCCATCGCGAAGACCATCGATCGGGGTGGGACGGCCCTCTTCCTCGCGCCGCTTCGGGCACTCACCAACGAGAAGGAGAGCGAGTGGGATCGCTTCGAGGAACTGGGCTACTCGGTGTACGTCGTCACCGGCGAGCGCGACCTCAACCCACGGCGCGCCGAGCGCGCGGACGTCCTCGTCATGACGCCCGAGAAGGCCGACTCGGCGACCCGAAAGCACGACTCCAGCCGCTACAGCTTCGTCACCGACGTCGACTGCGTGGTCATCGACGAGGTCCACTTACTCGACGCCGACCGTCGCGGGAGCGTGCTGGAGGTCACCATTTCCAGACTTCGACGCCTCTGTGACCCCCGGATCGTCGCCCTCTCGGCGACGATGACCAACATCGGGGACGTCGCCGAGTGGCTTGAGGCCCCCGCCGAGACGACCTTCGCCTTCGGCGACGACTATCGACCGGTCCCCCTCAACGCCGACGTCAAGACCTACAGCCACGGCGAGAACGCCTTCGCCGACAAATACCGCCGGCTGTATCGAGCCCTCGATCTCGTCGAACCCCACCTCCGGGAGGACGGGCAGTCACTCGTGTTCGTCTCCTCCCGGCAGGACACGGTCCAGGCGGCCAAGAAGACCCGCGACGAACTCGCCGAACGGGACATTCCGATCGGTGCCCGGGGCGACTACGACTTTCACAACGACGCTTCCGAACTGAACAACAACACTCTCCGGCAGTCGGTCCTCGACGGCGTGGGCTTCCACCACGCCGGCCTCTCTCGGGAGGACAAAAATCTGGTCGAGCAGTGGTTCCGCGAGGGCAAACTTGCGATCCTCTTCTCGACGTCGACGCTCGCCTGGGGCGTCAACCTGCCCGCCCGGTGTGTCGTGATCCGTGATACCAAACTCCACGATCCGCTGGAGGGCGAGGTCGACATGAGCCCCCTCGACGTGCTTCAGATGCTCGGGCGGGCGGGCCGGCCGGGCTACGACGAACATGGGTACGCCTGGGTGATCACCGACCGCAGCGAGGCCGACAAATATCGACAACTCCTCCGGGACGGCAAGGAGATCGAGTCACGGCTGGCCGAGAGTCTGGATGCCCACCTCAACGCGGAGATCGCGATGGGGACGATCCGGGATCTCGACGACGTCCTCGACTGGCTGGAGACGACGTTCTACTACGTGCGCGCGAACAATGCCCCCGATCGCTACGACGCCGCGGGATCGCTTCGGGAGCAGGCCAGTTCCACGATGCGTGGGCTCGTCGATCGGGGGTTCGTCGAAATGGACGACGACCTTCGGGTCTCGGCGACCGCGCTCGGCCGCCTCGCCTCGCGGTTTTACCTCCGACTGGACACCGCCCGCCACTTCGGCGATCTCGCCGACGCAGCGGGCGAGGCCGAACTCACCGAGCGAGACATACTCTCGGCCGTCGCGGGGGCCGGCGAGTTCGACAGCGTCAGCGCCCGGACCGACGAACGCGACGCCGTCCGGGCGGTCCTGGGCGAGGACGGCGATCCCGAGACCGTCATCGACGTCGATCTCGATTCGGGTCAGCGGAAGGTGCTGGCCATCCTGGAGGCCAGCATGCGCGGGACAACCCCCAGCGAACTCCAGAGCGACGCCTGGGTGATCCGCCAGAACGCCAACCGCCTCCTGGCTGCACTCCAGGCCTTCCTCGCGGAGTTCGACGGCGCACGCGCGGCGAATCTCGCCCGTCGGATCGAGGCCCGCGTCGAACACGGCATCAGCGACGACGCGGTCGGGTTGACGGCCATCGACGGCGTCGGGTCCGGTCGGGCGAGCAAACTCGCCGCCGAGAGACTGGCGACGCCAGCCGACGTGGTCGCGGCGGGCGTCGAGGGCCTGGTCGACGCGGGCCTGAGCGAGGGCGTCGCCGAGCGCGTCCTCGAGAGTGCACGTGACCTGCCGGTGGTCGAGATCGACTGGGGTGACTTCCCCGAGTCGATCCCCCACGGCGAGAACGAGATGTGCGAGGTGACGGTCCGGAACACGGCCGGCGGCGGGCAGGCGGGCATCCGCGTGACCGTCAACGGCGTCGAGATGACTGCGAGCGAGACCTACCTTGGCGAGGCGACGCTTCCGGTCGGCGTCTTCGGGGGTGACGCCGACGAACTGACGTTTGCGATCGAGGTGGCGTTCTCCGAACTCCCGATTCAGCCGGTCGTCGAGACGCGGACGGTCGAAGTTGTCTGAGCGACGGGTCTGTCGAAATTCCGGCTGGTATCTGGGTCCAAATCATATCGCCAGTTCCATCGCAATCCAGTAGTATGGTACCGGGGAATATGGTGCCGAGGTGATCGTTTGTCACTGTGTCCTCCTACATCAGGTGGAATGCTCCGTTCAGATCATTCGGCCCACACCACTCATCTACGAACTCTCCCCTTCTCCCACATAATATTCCACGGCGGTTAAAAGCGACCCGTGGCTCCCTGGTAACGGCAAATACCACGGCGTTGGATCTATCACGTCCATTTCTGCTTCGGTCCGGAGCACTTTCTCACCGTCCGCAAACTCGTCAGCGACTCTGGCTGCGCTCGCCGCGAACACAGTCGGTGTTGCTTGTGTCTTCGCCCACGTGTGTTCCCATCTGATAGCATCAGCCGGATGGCCGTGCTTGATCAGCTGAATTTCGTCGGGCTCGTTGCTCCAACTCAGATCAATAATGACTGGCGTGACACCGGCATCCATCGAGAACCCCGTAATGTCGGAAGGGGCTTCGTTTTTGTAGGTTGGTGCCCCCTCGATCTGGCGAACTTCGTTTCTGGTGGCCACTCCGTAGTCATGGGTGGGTTCAAACGCCTCGAGCTTGTAGTTCTTGAAACCGTCCTCATCTATGGCTTCACCTGACCGCAGTTCGTACTCGCTCAGCGTGCTGATGAGTTGCTCGCCGTCTCGTTTCTGCCGGAAGACATACTCATCGACGAACAGCTGTCCGTACGCCCGTTCCACATCCTTGTTGGTAAACTGATCCCGTCCTGCGGGCTCTCCGATTGTGACTCTGCGACCACTCGTGTCAGGACACCCCCACTGGTCGGTCCACGCTTCGAGATTCGTGGCAGCCGAGAACAGGCCGCTTGGCTCGAAGCACCCGTCCGATCGTGCTGAAACCGTTCGATCAGTTGCGCCTTTCAATCCTTCGTGTACCCTTTCGACGGCGCTTTGAGCGGTCCTTTCGTCACTGGCCGCGCCGGTTGTGGCCTCGCTGTCACGGCGTTGGCGTCCCCCCGTCGTGTCGTAGGATCGTCGTCGTTCGTCGCCACGGCCGGTACTGACACTCCCGAGTAGGTAATCGACATGCCCGCTACTATCGACTGCAACTCGATAGCCGACGACGGCTTCGTTCTCACCGGTCACGGGCGACGGCATCATCGCAGCAGCATCTCCACTGTTCGACTGGGCCGAGATCTCGTCTGTATTCTTCAGTGCCCGTTGATTGGCCGTTTTGATGTCCGCCTCTGAGAGGGGAGATCCACTCGCGCCGAAGACGGTCTCGCTGACGGTTCTCGGTCCCATCACACTGCTTAACGCAGGAACGCTTGCCAGTGCGAACGACGTAGACGCCAGCGAGAGGAACTTTCGTCGACGCATATTATAAAGTCTCCAATCCGATTATCATATCAGTCTTTCTATCCTGCTATCACATTTGCATGTTCGTGTCGGCTGAGTGGCCCCATGCTCGGGACAACCCGTTTTCGCCAAGCCGCCGCAGTGGTCTGGGTCTTCTCTTGCCTAACGACGGTTGCAGGATGCACATTTCACGCGGGCATTTTCACCCGGTGGGATGTCCAGCCAGGTGGCATTCTCATCGCCGATGGTATCCGTAGAACGGAAGCTTTTATTTCTATGTCTACAACCAATTCACACATGTCGCTGTCAAGAGACGCGCTCCTATTCAGTATCCTTCTTATGGTGGGAGCAGTACAAGCCGAAATTGCAAGTGGTGGTTCCTCAACTACCGCAACAGACTCCGCCAACATCGCGTTTTTTCTGGGCCTAACCGCACTGTTCGGAAGCGCTCTTTCGTCACTATACTCCCCCAGCCAGGATGTTGAGCCTGAGTCCGCCGAGTGAAACAGGATGCCACTGCGCTGATCTAGCCTCCTCATCGATCGGATATAGCGATCCATCACGTACCTCCTCTTTGGAATTCCGGAATGGGCCTGACGCTGCCCGCCGGCGGCGATGCCGAGGAACTGAAGTTCGCGATCGAGGTGGCGTTCCCGGACGTTCCATTGGGCCGGTGGTGGAGGGCCGGTTGGTCGCGGTGGAGTGAATCTGGGGCTATCTGTTCGACCAGGTGTCGGTCGGCAATTCACCACGTCGGAAGTTGAAGTTGATGTCGGTCGGCGCGCTCAGATTGTCCCGAAGTTTCCAGAGTGTGAACGTGTAGTCGTAGATTGACTCCGGTTCGCTGGGATCCGGATCCGAATTACCATCGGGGGACGTTGAGGCACCTTTTGCGTAGACGTGTATCGCTTGCTCGTCGATTCTGACATCTCGGTAACTGCCCACCGCGTAGTCAAACGGGAGCGCCCCGACGATCGCCGTAAAGAAGTATTCGCCCGGCTCGAAGCGCTGTTGCAGTTGGCGCATACTATTCTGTTCGTGGTCCGTCAGATTTGGCCATCTCACGTTCCGTTCGATCCAGTCCGGCTCGGTTGCGAGCCAGGCGTCCGCGGCCGGTACCGCATCGAGGGTCGGTTGCTCCTTCACATACGGTTCAAATGCGCGCCAGCTCAGTGTCGTTCGCACCCGGGCCCTCGGCTCCCCGAGAAGGTGACTGATTTCTGCACAACCGGCCGTCGATCCGAGTGCTGTCGCTACCACGCCGAGGAATCGTCGCCGACTTGTTCCATTTTGTCGTTCATCCATTCTCACAAATAATTCTCGTTACTGCTTCAAATCATATAGAGGAAATATGAATTTGGCGATATGTATTTTCGTCCGACCGCTCGACGTTTTGCACACGCACGCTTGACCGGCGTGTCGTCGCTGCAGTCGTGGTCGGGATCATATTCTTGCACGCGATTCGTCGGTGCGCCCGTCCGAATCACTCCACGGGCTCGATCTGTACCGTCGCCCCGTCGTCGAGATCCGACAGCGGACGCACGTCTTCGATCCGCGCGAGTGGCGCGACCGGGGCTGCCGCTTTCGGTGTCTCGTCGGTGCTTGCGGGTGTCGGCCCCCAGAACAGTGCGATCGCCTCGCCACTCGCCCAGTAGGCGATCGTGCCGACCGGCACTTCCTCGCTCGTCCTCTCGGGTTGGCCGTCCAGACTCGCGTCGAAGTACAGTTCGTCGCCCCACCGGGCCGCCTGCCCTTCGACTGGAAGCGCGTCGGCGAGGGCGTCCCGGAGGTCGGGATTGTCCTCGAGCCATTCGGCTTCGAGCGTCCGATCGTCGACGGTGAGTTCGAGGTCCGACATCAGTTCCGGGTAGGCCTCCGTCTCCCTTGTAGCTGTACGGTCGTAGCGGGCATCTTGCCCCACTCACGCCTGATCAGCCCGGCATTCGATGTCGACGGACCCGTCGCTGGATCGAACCGCCGGTACGGCATCCGTCGCCGAGGCAGCGACCGCCGTGTCGAACCGATACTTTTCTCCAATGACCGGTTGGTGGTGGAATATGGTGGTGACGGACTCGATCCTGTCGGTGGGGGGTAGCGAGCGGTCTAACGGTCGGTGGTGGGTTCGCCTTTCGCTCTTCGGTGGCCTGATCGCCGGTATCGTGACGGTCATCTCGATCGTCTCGTTTCGGCCGGAGCAGTTCTCGGTCGCCACCGATGTCTACGCCCGGGCGGGCCGGGCAATGCTGGATGGCGAGGCGGTCTACGCCGTGAGTCCGGCCGACAATCCCGGATACACGTTCAGGTACCCACCTGTCATCGCCGCGCTCGCGATCGGGTACGGCGTCATCGGCTCGTCCGCCGCCTACCTCACGCAGGTCGGCGTCAACCTGCTCGCACTCGGTGGCCTCGCGTGGCTCGTCCTGGATCGACTCCCATCGCTGGATCGGCTCGACCGGCGGCTCGCCGCCCTCACGATTATTGCCGCGGGGCCAGTCACCAGTACGTTCGTGATGGGACAGATTTCACCGGTGATTGCTCTCTGTGTGGGTGGTGGATTTCTCATCGCCCTCGCGGACCGCGTCCGGGCCGCCGGGGTCGGATTCGGAGTTGCGGCGCTCACCAAAGTCTATCCCGGCGGGACGTGGGCCTGGCTGTTTGCCCGGCGTTCCTGGCGAGCGCTCGCCGTCGCGAGCGGGGTCCTGGCTGTCGGGTGGCTGGCGAATCTCGCGGTCGGCATCGAGTTGACCCACTCCTACGTCACGACGGTCTTACTCGAAGAGTCCTCGACAGCCGTCTTCGCGGGTGGGCCGCCGCTTCGACCGGCCTATGTGACCGTGATGCGTCCGCTGTCGGCACTGGGCGTCTCGGGTCCGTGGCTCTGGATCGGGGCTGGTGCTATCGTCGGCCCACCAGTGCTCGCGTGCTACCGTCGACTCGACGAACCGGCCGGCGCCGAAACGGCCTTTCTCGCGACGGTGATCGGTCTGCTGGCGGTCGTCCCGTTGGAATGGTTTTACTTCACGATCGCTGTCGCGCCGCTCGTTCTGGTCGCCTACCGGATCGAGACCCATCCGGCAGTGGTTGTCCTCGCGATCGGCACACTCTTGCTCTGGGTCGTCGTCCCACCTGCGTCCCTGGCCATGCTGGCGAGCGATCTGCCGGCCGGCCTCAGTGGGGCCACCGAATGGCTGGCTGTGGACGTCTTCCGACGGGTCCAGCCCCCGCTGATCGGCGCGTTCCTCGTGCTCGGTGCCTGTGTCTGGGTCCAGCACGACCTGGCGCGCGGTCGGGCCGTCTGTCGCGGGACGGCCGACGAGGAGACGTCGTTCACTCCGGACTGAGACGGTCGGTGCTTACAAACGTTCGAGCAGGCGCTCCCGCAACTCCGCGACGTCCTCGGCGACGACGTCCGGGATCGACCGGTCGATGTCGTTGTGGACGCCGGTAAAGCCGATCGTAAACGCACCGGCTGCTTTCGCCGCCGACGCCCCGTTCGTCGAGTCCTCGATCGCAATACAGTCAGTGGGATCCTCGCCGGCAAGCTCGGCGGCCCGCTCGTAGACGTCGGCCGCCGGCTTGCCGCGTTCGACATCGGCCGCGCTGACGATCGCGTCGAAATCGTCTTCGAGATCGAACCGGTCGAGCACGACGTCGATCCAGTGGTGTGGCGAGGAGGTCACCAGCGAGACGCTGTTGTCCTCGGCGCGAACGTCCCGGAGGAGTTCGGGAACGCCCGCGACGATCTCGGCCTCCTCGCCGTAGATCTGTCGGCCCGCTTCCTCGAAGAGTTCGAGAAATTCCTCGCGAGAGATCGCCGCGCCGTAGTTGTCATCGAGGTAGTCGTAGATCTCGCGGTAGTACATGCCCGTGGTCTCCTCTGGCGGGACCTCCTGATCGGGGACCGTCGCCGGATAGATGTCCTCGCTCTCGTGGCGTTTCCAGTGGGCCTCGGAACTGACGATCACGCCGTCCATGTCACAGAGGACTGCAGTCATACTTCGACGTTCGCCAGGCGAGACAAAGCCGTGGCGGTTCGTGGGTGGCCGAGCAACGGTGTCGCTGTGAGTCTCGTCAGTGTCCCTGGATCGCGTCGACGACCATCGCGGCGGCCACGATCGGCTCCCGGGGGACGTCGCTCGTATCGTCGATGACGATGTCGTAGCGGTCTTTCAGCGAGAGTTCGCCGTCGATCCGTCCGACGTGGTCGCCGTCGAGGTCCGTGATCTCGTATTTGTGTGGAATCCAGCCACCGAAGGGGACGTAGGCCCGCGCCAGCGTGACCAGCGCGCCCCGGGAGTTGATCTCCGCGAGTTTGGCCTCCGTCCGGGCGTCCCGAATCTTCCACGTGTCCTGGAAGATCGAGTAGTCGTTGTCGAGGATCACGATGTCCTCGCCGGTCCGGGCGTCGCTGAGGACGTAGTCGCCGGCGACGTCGAGGATCCCGCCCGCCGTGACGGTGAAAACCTCCTCGCCGTCAGCGTCGACGAACGGGAACTTCTCCTTCAGCTTGAACATCTTTTGCTTGCCCCGAAGCACGACGTTCCCCTGCTCGTCCTCGGCCCGGTACTTGTTGCGAATCAGCGACTGGACGACGGTGTATCGGTCGTCGGTCAACTCGATGCCCTCGATGTCGTAACTCTCGGCCATGTGCGGAAGTGACCTCGCTCTCGTATATATACGCACGTTTCCGTGTCAGTTGCTCGCACCCGCTGTGTCGCGTCTCGGCCAGCCGGAACGGGTGCGATTCGATTAGGATAGCGCCGATTCGATCAGGATGGCGTCGATGCGAACCCCCAGACGCCCCGGTCGGCCGCCTGGGCCCGCGACTCCGCCGCGGCGAAGCGATCGTACAGCTGGAATTCCGTATCGTAGAGCCGCGCGTAGCCGTCCTCGAGTAACTGCTCGCCGAACACCTCGCCGTCGACCACCACGTAGACGAGCAGTCGGCCGTAGTAGCCCCGCCGATCCGCCCGCTCGTCGGTGACGATCCGGACCGTCTCACCGGCCAGTCGCCGCTGGGCGAACGCGGTCGCGTTCTCGCCCCACTCGCGGAGCCAGGTTCGCCCCGCCTCGGTGTCCGGGACGCCATCGAACTCGCCGGGCGAGACCTCGGCATACGGTTCCGGTGCGTCGACGCCCAGCAGCCGAACCGTCTCGCGGGTGCCGTTCGCGTATTCGATGTTCATCGTGTCGCCGTCGACCACTTCGACGATCGTCACCGTCCAGTTCTCGCCCGCCGGGAGTGCCGGCGTCTCCGCAGTCGGGCTCTCTACCGCGGTGGCGCCAGTCCCTGGCGACGTGGCCGTCCCGGCGTCCGGTTGGGCGCTCGGCAGTCCCGTACAGCCGGCCAGCAACAGGGTCACGATCACGATGGCTGCGCCAGCGACTCGCATACCTGTTGGACGTGTGCCGGGAACACGAACCTTCGGGATCGAGAACACGTTGCCCGGGATTGTTCGTGGTCCGGGAGTGCGCACAGCTTGAGCCGCGCGTTTATACCGGAGGAAGGGGCCAACGGGCGTATGCACGATGCCAGCCGAAGTTTGAAGTTCCCGGATTCCGTATTTCAGGCAATGACGCCGAGTCCAGCCGCAGAAACCTCTTCCCAGGAGTTCGAAACCGGCGTTGAGCAACTTGCGACCGTTGGACGCCTGCTGGACCGTCCGGAACTCGCCCGCGTGTACGTCTACGTTTGCTACTACGGTCCAGTCACTCGGCCGGGGATCGTTGCGGCCATCGACGTGCCGAAGACGACCGTCTACGACCATGTCGAGACGTTGGAAACACTGGGTGTGGTCGAACTCGTCGGTGATCGTCCCGTCGAAGTGACTGCCGATCCAGTCCTGATCGACGCCGATGGGATCACCGTCACGCCGACGCTGCTCCATGCGGTTGCGCTGCAAGCGATCGACGAGGACGTTGCCTACTTCGGACAGCGCCACGGGGTCGGCAAACTGGCCGCCGCTGTCCGGCAGGCCGGGCTGCATTACGCGGGGCGGATCACCCAGCGGATGGCAGCCGAGCCTCTCGGCATTTCAACCGGCGAGGCGATCCAAATCGTGCTCGCGCTTGAACCCGTCCTCGCAGCGGGAAAACAGCACGATCCACACTTCGAGAGCGTCTTTCCGAATGTCGCCGACGATATCGTATTCGACGCCGCCATCGACGTGACTGCCCCACTCTCGGATACAGAGTCATAGAGGCGGACTCTCTCATGTCTGATTCGTCTCCGCTTTCCTCGGCGACGGTCACACTTGTCGATACGAACGTCTTCATCAGCGTGGGCAATCCAGGCACGTCGAAGTATCGTCGGTTTCGCCGGTCGATTCGACGTGCGGGCGTGACGTTGCGGGTACCGGCACGGGTCGCAAACGAGATCGAAGACGGTGGCGTCACGCCGGCGCTGGACCGCGCTCGCGAGGAGGGATGGGCTCGTATCGCGGATGCCCCATCAGTGACCCACAGCGAAGCCACCCGTGCCCGGGACGTGGCCCGCCGGACGATCGCCGCGAAGTCGCCGGGGAAAGACGAACACGATGTCGAGAAAGCCGATCCAGTGTTCGCCGGACTCGCTGTCGAATATCTGCTGGACGGGACGACGAGTGACGACGTGACTGTCCTCACCGCTGATCGAGTTGCCCGTGAGGCGATCGCGACGGCGATGGCCTCCCTCGATTACGCCGATCAGATCACGATCCTGGCAGTGTGGGACGTCATCGACGACGGAGACGATGATCTCACCTTCATCTGAGAGGGTTCGTGGTGTTCCGAAATGGTCCTCGACTTCGGTGTACCGCGGTCTGGATCCGACCGCGCGTTTATACCGGAGGAAGGGGCCAACGGGCGTATGCACGATGGCATTCACGTCGTCGCCGGGGAGTGTACGACTACGTTCGACGGTTCTCGCGTCCGCGAGCACGAACAGCGCGGGCAGGTCCTGGTCGTCGTCAAGCCGGACAACACCGTCCTGGTCCACGACGCCGAGGGCTATCAACCGGTCGCGTGGCTCACGCGCGCCGAGACGGTGACGATCGACGGCACGCACCTCGCGGCGACAGATGGCGACCAGCGACTCACCGTCGAAATCCACGACGAAACGGCGAGTGGCCGGTATCCGGCCAGCGCCGCGGGGTCGCCCGTCGGCGAGTGTCCGGCCTGCGGAGCGGCGCTCGTCAGGGTTACCGACGCCGTCGCCTGCACGGGCTGTGACGCCCGGTACGGCCTGCCCGGCGATGCCGAAGTCATCGACGATCACTGCGAGTGTGGCCTCCCGAAAATGCGGGTCGAACGCGGTCGAGCATTCGAAGTCTGTGTCGATCGCGAGTGTGAGTCGATGGACGACGCCGTCGCCGAGGTCTTCGACCGCGAGTGGGACTGTCCCGACTGTGAGGGTGATCTCCGGATCCTCCGACGGGGCGGCCTCCTGGCGGGCTGTGAGCACTACCCTGACTGTGACACCGGCTTTGCGTTCCCCGCTGGCGTCGTCGTGGGCGAGTGTGCCTGTGGCCTCCCGCTGTTCGAGACCGCCGGTGGGCGGCGGTGTCTCGACGCGACCTGTGAGGCCTGGCGGGACGGCACGGGCGGCGTTCCGGCGGAGTCGTGACGACCCGTTGGCGGCGCGGTCGAGCAGTGTGCTCGGGGCCGTGAGTCGATCGTAGCGCCTTTGCCCGCCCGCCGGCAGGTCAGACCATGGAACTGGTCCTGGAGGGAGACGTGGTTCGCGGCGGCAGCGAGGCTCGCGAGCGCTTCTACGATTCGCGGGGCTACGGCCACGTCGACGGCGGCGGGCTGGAACTGGCCCCCGTCGAGGCCGCGCACCTCCTCTACCGGGATGATGTCGAGCACATCCGGGACGGGAGAAGCGACGAGGCTCTGGATTTCCAGGCACTGCTCTCCTCGGCTGCTGTCTCGGAGATCGATGTCCTCGTCTACAAGGACCTCCGGGACCGGGGATTCTACCTCTCGCCCGCCCGCGAGAGCTGGGTCGACGATCCGTCCGGGGCCGACTTCGTGGTCTACCCCCGTGGGCAGGGGCCCTGGGACGACGATGTCGCCTATCGGATCCGGGCGATGAGTGAGCGGACGGCCGTCTCCGCGGCCACGCTGGGCGATAGCGTCCTGGCAGTCGTCGACGAGGAGTCGGCGATCACCTATCTCGAAACCAGCCACCCCGACATTGCGGGCTCGACGACGGTCGACTTGCCGAGTGGCATCGGTGCTGATTTGCTCGGCGATCGAGTCCTGGTCTGGGACCCGCCCACTGGACTCTACAACGAGGGGTTCTACGGCCAACCGCTCGACGACGAGACGGGCGAGCCCATCCAGCTCTCGCTGATCGAGGCCGCCGCGTTGGCCCGCCAGGGCGTACTCGATGTCGAGGGCGGTGCGGACGCGATCGTCGAGTGCGGTCGCGAGGTCGAAGGCGAGCGCTTCGACCGTCGACTCGCGGTCTATCGGGCACTCCGCGAGCGTGGCGTCGTGCCCAAGACGGGCTACAAGTTCGGCGCGGACTTTCGGACGTACGCCGACGTCGAGACCGTCGACTCGCTGGGCCACTCCGAGTTGCTCGTGCGGGTGTTACCGGCGAATCACGCTTTCACGCCGCGCGATCTCGCGCTTGACGTCCGACTGGCCCACGGCGTTCGCAAGCGGATGGTGTTCGCGCTGGTGGCGGAGGCTGACGCGGACGGCGACCCCCGAATCGAGTGGCTCGAAGTCGGGCGACTGACGCCGTGACGGATAGAAAACAATTAAACCCCTGCTGGTGGAGACGTACGCACATGGCGTCCACTTCCCCCGACGTCCGTCGCTGGCACCCCCGGGAAGTGGACAGTGTCGCCGTCGCCGGCCGGCGGGCGTAACCCGTCGCCCGGCGGGCGATGCTCCCTCCGCTTTCTCGGCCCGGTGGCTTCGAGCACCAACTACACGAGACACGACACCAATGACGCGAGATTCACACACCGACGACGAACCGACAGACGACCGACGGCGTGAACAGGCTTCCCCCCGACTCCGCACTGACGGCGGCGCAGCCGCCGGTGCCGACGACACGACCCTGGATCCGTGGGGCTCCTCGACGGTCGCCGACTATCGAAATCTCTTCGAGGAGTTCGGCATCGAGGAGTTCGACGATATCTTGCCCGATGTCCCTGCGCCCCACTATCTGATGCGCCGCGGGGTTATCTTCGGGCACCGCGATTACCGGCCGGTCGCCCGCGCCATGCGCGACGGTGACCCATTCGCCGTCCTCTCGGGATTCATGCCCACCGGCGACCCCCACATCGGCCACAAACTCGTCTTCGACGAGATCATCTGGCATCAACGCCAGGGCGGGGACGCCTACGGCCTCATCGCTGACCTGGAGGCCCACGCCGCCCGCGGGCTCACGTGGGACGACATCGACGAGCATGCCCGGGACTACATCCTCTCGCTGCTCGCGCTGGGCTTCGACCCGGAGGAAGGGACGCTCTATCGACAGTCCGAGAACCGCGAGTTGCAGGATCTGGCGTTCGAACTCGGCGCGGAGGCCCGCTTCGCCGAGTTCGAGGGGATCTACGGCTTCGACGGCGAGACCGACGTCAGTCACATGCAGAGCGTCGTCACGCAGATCGCGGACATCCTCTACCCGCAACTCGAGGAACCCAAGCCGACCGTCATCCCGGTGGGTCCCGACCAGGACCCCCACATGCGCCTGGCGAGAGACGTCGCGGCCCGGATGCGCTATTTCGGCGTCACGAAGGCCTACGCCTCCTTCGAGACCGACGACGAGGAGCGAGCCCTGCTTGCGGAGGCCTACGAGACGCTTGCCGGCGACCATCCGGGAGAGACGATCCGGTGTGGCGACGCCGCGACCTACCTCGACAACGAGCGTGATCGCGACGCGACTGACGGTGGCGCGATGACCAAAGATCGGCTCATCACGATGCTCCGGGAGGCCGGCAAGGAACCGCTCCGTCCCCGCGTCCGGTTCCTCGACCGCAACGCCACCGAGGAGGCCTTCGAGGCCCTGATCGAGGCCATCGACGGCGAGAAGCGGGTTTACGACGAGCACATCGACGCCTTCGAACTGGATCACGAGGCCGCCGCGGCACTCGCCCGCGAGGTCGAACTCGCCAACGGCGGGTACGGTTTCCTGGCCCCCTCCTCGATCTATCACCGCTTCATGACCGGTCTGACCGGCGGGAAGATGTCCTCGTCCGTCCCGGAGAGTCACATCAGCCTGCTCGACGATCCCGAAGACGGCTACGACAAGGTCCGGGCGGCGACGACCGGCGGCCGCGAGACCGCAGAGGAACAGCGCGAACTCGGTGGGAAACCCGACGAGTGCCCGGTCTACGAACTCTACGCCTACTTGCTCGCGGATGACGACGACGAGTTCGCCACCGAGGTCTATGAGGAGTGTGCCGGCGGCGAGCGCCTCTGTGGCGGCTGTAAGGAACAGGCTGCCGAACTGATGGAGTCTTTCCTCGAAGATCACCAGGAAAAACGCGAGGAGTGGACTGAGAGACTCGACGAACTCGATATCGACTTCGATTCGAGCCGTAAACGAACTTGATCGACCGTCCTCGATTCGCTACTTCTGCCACCGGGTGAGTCCGCCTCCCCTGCCGATCCGAACCGCCCGTCTCGGTTTTCGCCTACGCCTCATCGCTAGAATACCCTTCGGCATCAGCTGGTCGTGTTCCGCTCGACGCTGGCGATCCGGACGCTTGTCGTCCCCGAAACGGCCCTGATCGACCGGGTTTCGTTCGCTTCGGACGCGACGAACCGGAGCGACCCGACCGACGTGGACGCGTTGGCAGCCGGGAGGGGGCGTGACCCGACGAGTGTCCCGTTCCGGCGCACCCGAAGTTCGAAGCCGTCTGCCGTCGGTGCAACCACAACCTTGCGACCGTCGATGCGGGCGTCGGCAGTCGCGGGGGCCGATCTGAACGACCGCGTCGTCGTGCCCTCCGTGCGCAGGTCGACGGCGTAGACGCTGTCGTTCCCGACGACGTTGACTGCCTGCCGTTCAACATCGACTGTCTGCTTCCAGTCGAGGCCACCGACGCGGACGGTCGCCGACCCGTCGTGGGCCAGTCGATCCGGGCTGACCGCCTCGATCCAGACCGCCCGGCGCTCGCTGGCGACGATGACGCCGCTCGACGTCCCGTCGAAGATTTCGCTGTCCCAGGTGAGTGCTCGCCCCTCGCTGACGTTCTCGGCGTAGGTGATCGTATAGTCCTGTATCTCGACCTCGCCGGTGTCCGCCAGCGAGGCCGTGCTCACGGTGGCCGGGCTGAACAGGAGGCCGAGCAGTGCGACCACGGCGAGTGCGCCAAGGAGCGTCCCGGTTGCCTTGCCTGGACGGGGGATCGACGGCACTGGGACGCGGCCGAGCCAGCCGCCCGTCGGCACCGCGGCGATGAGGTGGCCGAGGGCCCATTTCAGGAGTTTGAGCACCAGATAGCCACTGCCGGCGACGACGCCGAGCGCTAACGCTCTGGCGGCCAGTTCCGAGGTCGGCTCGACGAGGACGTACGCCACGAACGTGAGTCCGACGACAAGTACCTCCCGGACCCACGTCGGCATCGAAACGGCAGCGACCCGACGGCGGAGTGCTCCCGGAATCACGCCGGTGTCGATATCCGGTTGCCAGGACAGCGACGGAAGCGCGCGTGGGGCCGAGATCCCCGGCCGCGCGCCGGTCGCCGCAAGCGTCACCAGGAGCGTCCCGAGCAGTACCATCACGACGCCCGCACCACGATACAACACGTATACGCCCTCGCCCCCGGAGCTGACCACCAACCACAGCGACTTCGTGAGGGCGAAGGCGATCACCGCGCCGAACAGCCTGACCGGTTCCGGCGTCCAATCGTACCGACGGAGGAGCCCGATTCCCAGCAGGATGCCGATGAGGAAGCCAAGCAGGTGGCCCTGGAAGGCGATCCCGGCCCAGGCGGGTGGCGTCGGCGGGCCGACCGACCGCGTCGCCTCGACGACCGGCTGCTCGGCAGCGTCGACGAGGACTCCCAGCGCGTCGTGGGCGACGATGGCGAGGACGGCAGCGAGCGGCCGCGTCACCAGAGCGAACCCAGCGAGGGCGTAGACCGCCCCTGAGTAGCCAAGGACCCACCCGAGGACGAACGGTGAGGGGATCACGGCCAGCCCAATCATGCCGAGCGAAATGAGAAGGATTCGGACCCCCGGGTGACGCAGTCTGTTCCACCGTCGGGAGGCAGTGTCGTCCCTGTCCCGTGGGTAGTGACCGACGGCGTGCTCGACGACCGAGCCGAACACAAGCAACCCCGTCACGTTCCCGAGCAGGTGTGCGGGACCGGCATGTGCCAGTCCCGACGTGAGGAGTCCGACCGGTTCGAAGAGGCTCCAGGAACGGAAGGGGATCGTCAGTGGCTGGCTCCAGTGTCCGAGGCCGCCCTGGACGAACAGGTAGAAGCCGACGACCAGCGCCGCCGTCGCGAACGTCGCCCAGGGCACTCCCCGGACGAACCGATCCCGGGTCAGTGACGCCCAGCGCCCGCGACCGCCCACGAACCACCAGTAGCCACCCGAGAACACGACGACTGCGGCCAGGAGGACCATCCAGGGTATCATCCGATTGGCCCTGTCGGACAGTGCGTGCTTGAATCGTTCGATTCTCCAGATCTTCGCCAGTGTTGCCTACGATGGAACCATCCTTGAACCCGCAGCCGGCCGGACAATCCGAGCTGCCATCCGCGAATAGGTACCTCGCGGTGGTATTCGTGGAAGATGGGAAGACCTTTTCCCGACGACGTTGAACGAACAATCACTTCGTGTCTCGTCCAGAGTCCTCGATCGACAGCGCCGTCCAGTCGATCAAGCGTACCGGCTCCCGCGCAAACCCTGTCCGAGGCGTTATCCTTCTCATCGGCCTGGGGCTTGCCCGCCTCGGGTTGATCGACGCCGAGCGGGCACGCAAAGCGACGGATCTCTCCTGGCCGCGCGTGGTCACTGGGATCGCCCGGATGTCGAAAAACGCGGCCGACGTGGCGATGGTCGGGGCGGCCTCGGGGATCGCCACCAAGCCGGCGATTTCGGGTGTCGGTCTGGCCGGCCCGTTCTGGGGGCTGGCGTTTGCTTTGGGCGGCGGCTTTGCCGCCGGCACGATCGCCCTCGTCTCCCAGCGATTCGGTGCCGAGGAGTTCGGCCAGCTCGGCCAGGCCGTCCGTTCGAGTTTCGTCGTCGTCGTTGCGGTGACCGTCCCCGTCGGCGCGGCCTTTTGGTTGTTCCCCGAGTGGCTCATCAGCCTGCTCAACAGCGATCAACAGGTCATCACCTACGGCGCAACCTACCTCCAGATCCTCGGTCTCGGCGTGCCGTTCGCGGGGCTCAACCTCGTGGGGAGTCGCGTCCTCATCGGGGCCGACGACGCCCAGATCCCGATGATACTCCGTGGCGGCGGTGCGGTTCTCAACATCGTCCTCAACGGCGTGTTCATCTTCGGGATGGGAATGGGCGTGGCCGGTGCGGCCTGGGGGACCGTCGCGGCCAACGTCCTCGTCACGTCGCTGTTCATAGTCGGGCTTATCGCCGGGTGGCTCCCCGGTATCGGCCAGTTCCCGGTCTCGGTCTCGCCGCGCGGGACGTACTTCCACTGGGACGACATCACCGATGTGGTCTCCATCGGCACGCCCGTCGTCGGCCGGAACATGACCTGGACGGTCGCCCGCTTTCCCATGCTGTTCATCGTCGGGATGTTCGGGACGACCGTCCTGACGGCGTACACTGTCGCCCGGCGCATCTGGGGGCTGATGAACGTTCCCGGATGGGGCTTTGGCCTCGCGGCGTCCAGTCTGGTCGGCCAGCATCTCGGCGAGGACGACGAGGAGACAGCCGGGGTCTACGGCCGGGAGATCGTCCTCATGGCGGTCGCGACCTACGGCGTCTCGGCCGCAGTCGTCGCCCTGGTTGCTCGGCCAGGTGTCGTCCTGCTCGGGGCCGAGGGCGAGGTCATTCCGATCGCCGTCGGCATGGTCTTTGCCGGATGCCTCGCGATCATCCCCCAGGGCGTCAACAGCACCATCGCCGGGGCCCTGGACGCCAGCGGCGACACGAACTGGCCGTTCATCTACCAGACACTCGGCGTCTTCGCCGTCTCAATCCCCGCTGCGTATCTCGGTGCGAAGACCTCGATCGGCGTCTGGGGCATCTACGTCGCGTTCCTCGGCGAGACGCTCGTGCCTGCTGTCGGGAACTACTACCGCTTCTCGACGGGCAAGTGGAAGGCCATCAGCCGGGAGTACCGCCCGGAGACGGCGCTGGACGACTGATCGCTGCCGACGCTTCCTTCCGTTGCTGGGACCGAGCAAACCACAACGGAAAAACTATAGCGGAAAAATACAATAGCCACGAAAATATGATCGAAGATAATGAACACGATGTGAGAATAACTCGGATCATCTATGTCCTTTTCGCGATTCAACTCACGATCATTGGTGTGGCCTTCGATCCATTCTGGCCACTCATTCCTGTTGGTGTCGCGATCAGCCTCATCGCGATAATCCGTCCGTAGGTGCTGAAGTTGATCCCGGAGACGGTCGTCTTTTTGCGGGGTTTACCCCTTTCGACTGGGAACTGGAAAGCCATCAGCCGGGAGTACCGCCCGGAGACGGCGCTGGACGACTGAACTGAATTCGTTCGCAGCCGTATCCGTGCCCCTCAGATCCACTCGTAGCCACGTTGATAGCTGAGATGATACGAGAGCACGAGGACGACTGGCACCAGTGCACCCACTGTGTACAGCTGGGTGAGTGGGTCGGGTGGAGTCATGATTGCAACGGTAGCGTGCCCAACTAATCCGAGGACCAACACAGACATCAGGAACTGAGAACCTTTCGACGCCATCTCTTGTTGTTCAATATTCCACTCGAACTGTCTTAAAGGCATCCGTGAGTCAGCCTGGACCTGGATCGGGTGCTCTCGCAACGTTTTTCTGTGATGACTTACCAACCCATGGATATGGCACCGAACGCCCACGCTCGGTGGATCGCCAGCCAGTCGCGAGTCGGTCGGGCGTTCGGCTTTTTTGACGGGTTCTGACGATCGGTGGACTCGGGGGTCGGACTGCCCCCTTGACGAAACCGACGTCGCAGGTTGCGCTCCGCTATGAGTGAAATTGAGAACCGTTATCCGAACAACACACGGTACTCCGACAACAACTGATGGAACTCCCGAGCGACCAACTCGCGGTGGTCGAAGCCGCGAGCGCAGACGACCGACGCACCGTCGAACAGCTGAGCGAGGAAACCGGCCTGGCCACGGCAGCCGTCACCCGCGCGGCCTTCGAACTCGAAGCCGAGGGGCTGGTGGCCGTCACCGAAACGACCGACGAATCGGTCTCGCTGACCGCGGAAGGTGAGTCTTACCTCGACGTTGGCTTGCCCGAACACCGTCTCTATTCCGCTGCCGTTGAGGCCGGTGCCGACGAGGGGGGCGTCTCGATGGGGCAGGTCATCGGGGCCGCCGATCTCGATGGCGCGGCCGTCGACATCGCGCTGTCGAACTTCGCCCGGAAGGGCTACGGCGAGATCGATGCCGGGGAGATCACCGCCGAAGCAGACGTCGATCCCGACGCCGACGCGGAAGCCGCCGCCCTGAAGGCCATCGATGCAGGCGACGCTGTCGGGGACGACGACGTCCTCGATCAACTCGACCGCCGCGGACTGATCGAGCGCGACGAGCGGACCGTCCGGTCGGTCGAACTCACTGACGCGGCCGTAACGGAACTCATGGCTGGGATCGAGGAGGCCCAGGAAGTCGATCGCCTGACGCCCGATCTCCTCACCAGTGGCGAGTGGGAAGACGTCGAATTCGCCGACTACAACGTCGAAGCCGACGCCGAGGCCATCGACGGCGGGAAGATGCACCCGCTTCGCGGCATGGCCGAGCGCGTCAAGGAGGTCCTCGTCGGCATGGGTTTCGAGGAGATGAACGGTCCCCACGCCGACGCGGAGTTCTGGATCAACGACGCGCTGTTCATGCCCCAGGATCACCCCGCGCGCACGCACTGGGACCAGTTCGCGCTGGACGTGCCGCCGATGGACGACCTGCCCGATGGGGTCCGCCAGGATGTCGAGGCAGCCCACCGAGAGGGTGCTGGCCCCGACGGCGAGGGGTATCACTCCCCCTGGGGCGAGGCGATGGCCCGCCAGGTCGACCTTCGTGGCCACACTACGTCGCTGTCGGCCCGCCACCTCGCCGGCGTCGCGCAGGGCGATCTCGAACCTCCCCAGCGCTTCTTCTCCGTCGAGAAGGCCTACCGCAACGACGAGATCGACGCCACCCACCTCCTGGAATTCTTCCAGATCGAGGGTTGGGTGATGGCCAAGGACCTCTCGGTGCGGGACCTGATGGGCACCTTCACGGAGTTCTACGAGCAGTTCGGGATCACCGACCTGGAGTTCAAGCCGACGTACAACCCCTACACTGAGCCGAGTTTCGAGCTCTTCGGTGAGCACCCGGTCACGGGCGAGGTCGTCGAGATCGGGAACTCCGGGATCTTCCGGCCCGAGATGCTCGATCCCCTCGGCGTCGAGTGTGACGTGATGGCCTGGGGACTCGCCCTGGAGCGACTCATGATGCTCGTCACCGGTGCCGAGGACATCCGGGACGTCCACGGGACGCTGGCGGACCTTGAGTACCTGCGAACCGAGGAGGTGCGTTACTGATGCCTACTGTCGACATTGACACTGACGAACTGCGGGAACTGACCGGCCACGGCGAGAAGAGCGACGACGACCTGCGCGATGATCTCTTCGAACTCGGCCTGGAGTACGAGGGCGAAACCGAGGACGGCGAGTTGCGCTTCGAGTTCGAGCCCGACCGCCTCGATCGCCTTTCCGTCGAGGGGGTCGCCCGGTCGCTGCGCTACCAGTACGGGGATTCGCGGGGCGTCTACGTCCCGAAGACCAACGACGCCGACTGGACGATTCACGTCGAGGACGTGCCCGAGGAACGCCCCTACGTCACGGGTGCGGTCGTCCGCGGACTGGACCTCGACGACGCCGCACTCGATTCGCTGATCCAGCTCCAGGAGAAGCTCCACGCGACGATGGGTCGCAAGCGCGCGAAGGGCGCGATCGGGGTGCACGACCTGACAATGCTGAAAGGCGGCGAGGCTGCCGACGACGGCGAGGGCAAGTCCGTCCGCTATACCGGGATCGACCGTGACGGTGACACCTTCGTGCCGCTGGAGGGCGACGCCGAGATGACGCCCGGCGAGGTCCTCTCCGAGCACCATATCGGCGAGGAGTACGCCGACCTCGTCGCCGAGTACGACCGCGTGCCGGCGATCTACGACTCGATCGGGCTGTTCTCGTTCCCGCCGGTGGTCAACGGCCGCCGGACGGAGGTCTCGACCGACTCGCGTGATCTGTTCATCGAGATGACCGGCACCGACCAGTGGACGATCGACCACATGCTGTCGATTGTCTGCTACGCCCTGGACGCCCGCGGCGGGACGATCGAGGACGTCCGCGTCGAGTACGAGAACGCACCCGAGGAGTACCGCGAGTCGCTCCTCCGCCCCGATTTCTCGACGAAAACCAAGACCGTCGCCCACGACCGGATCGAGCGCACACTCGGGATCGACCTCGAAGAGAGCGACGTGATTGACCTCCTCGAACGATCCGGACTGGACGGGGAGTCTACCGAGACGGACGGGTCGCCAGCCTACGACGTCACGATCCCCCCGTATCGCGTCGACGTCCTCCACCCCGTCGACGTGATCGACGACGTCGGGCGGGCCTACGGCTTCAACAACCTCGACCCGCGCTACCCTGCGGTCGGGACGATCGGCGGGCGACACGAGCGCGCACGACTCGAGGAGGCCGTCAGGACCGCGCTGGTCGGACTCGGCTTTCAGGACCTGCTGAACTTCCATCTGACGAGCGCCGAGGAACTGCATGACCGCATGGGGATAGAGCCAGGCGTGGACGCCTTGGGTGGCGGCGACCCTGTCGAGATCCGCAATCCCTACAGCGAGGATTACACGGTCGTCCGGACGTGGCTGCTCCCGTCGATCATGCAGGTCCTCGAGAACAACACTCATCGACGCTACCCCCAGGACCTCGCCGAGGTCGGGTTCGTCGCCCAGCGTGACGACGACGCAAACACTGGCGTCGCCGAAGCCCGTCACGTCGCGGGCGCGCTCGCGCGTCACGACGTGTCCTACGAGGACGCCAAGGCCCGCCTCCAGGCACTGGTGGCGGACTTCGATGCCGAACTGGAGACGCCACCCACGGCGCATCCCTCGTTCATCGACGGCCGGGCCGCTGCCGTCGAGATCGATGGCGACGCGGTCGGCGTGATCGGCGAAGTTCACCCCGCTGTGCTCGTGGAACACGATCTGGAACTGCCGGTAGTGGCCTTCGAGTTTGACCTGGCGGCGCTGCAGTAAGCAAGCGGTTTTTCGCCCACGTTTTTGCGCGAGAAGCTTTGCTTCGAGCGGAAAAAGGTGGTTGAACACGATCTGGAACTGCCGGTAGTGGCCTTCGAGTTTGATCTGGCGGCGTTACAGTAGTCGATACGTTCGCCGGCCTCACGGTACCGGTCGACCCCTGGTTTGGCAAGGCACTCTGTCTCCCCGAGAAGTGTTGAAGTCGAGGGAAAACCCGGCGGTCAGTGGTGGGATACTCATTGACACGGGTGTTAGGTTTGGCATTTCATCATTTAGCATAAATTTCGTTCGGATTATACCACTTTGTCCGGAAATTCTGTGAGATGACGCCAGTCTTTCCGGTACGATCCGATATATAAGGAAACAACTGTTATGTAGAGTTGAGTAACGATGTCGACTACCGACGACACCGCGACGCCCGCATTGCCAGCCAGCTCTCGCGAGTCGAATCGCGACCTGGATCGGGCCTATGACGACCACGAGGACCCGTCGATCCTCACGGTGTTTCCGACCGATGCCGAGTGGCCGGAAATCGGAACGATGTGGATCTCGGTCGACGTAGAGCACGCGGTGTCGGCGGCCGACTGGCGGTAAGGCCGCATTCTCGAAGAACTTCGCAGTCCCAGTAGAGTGTCTGCTTAGAGGTCCGCACCGACGGCGTCCTCGACGCTGTTGAAGCCGTCGCGTTCGAGTAGCGTCGCGAGCCCACGATTGACGTTCCGGGCGATAGTTGGCCCGCGGAAGATGAAGCCGGTGTAGATCTGGACTAAACTCGCCCCAGCGCGGATCTTCCGGTAGGCGTCAGCCGCGGTGAAGACGCCACCGACGCCGACGACCGGGACGTCCGTCCGGCGGGCGACGAACCGCACCATTTCGGTCGCCTGTTCCTCGATGGGTCTGCCCGAAAGCCCCCCTTCTTCGACACGATCCGGGCTGGTGAGCGTCTCTGGGCGGTCAGTCGTCGTATTGGTCGCGATCACGCCGTCGAGATCGCACTCCTCGACGAGCTCTAACGTCTCCTCGACGGCTGGCTCCGGCAGGTCGGGCGACAGTTTCACCAGGAGCGGGGCTGCGCCGGCGTCTTTCAGCGTGCCGAAGATGTCTTCCAGCGACTCGCGGTTCTGTAACTCTCTGAACCCCGGCGAGTTGGGACAGGAAACGTTGATCACGAAGAAATCGCCGCCCCCGGCAACCTGTTCGTATGTCTCGCGGTAGTCCGCGGCGGCCTCGTCCATCGGCACGTCCTCGGTCTTCGCGAGGTTCACACCGACCGGCATCGAGACGTCGGTGTTGTCGAGCCGCTCGCCGATTACCTTCGCGCCCGGATTGTTGAGCCCCATCCGGTTGATGATGGCTTCGTCCCTGACGAGTCTGAATACGCGCGGGCGCGGATTGCCTTCCTGGGGCTCGGCAGTGACGCCGCCGACTTCTACGTGTCCGAAGCCGAGTGCACCCAGTGTGCCCGGAGCCTCGGCTGTCTTGTCGAAGCCCGCCGCGACGCCGATCGGATTCGGGAACTCACACCCGAACGCGGACGTCGAGAGACGATCATCGTCAACTTTGAACGCTCGTGCGAGTGCCGACTCGATCGGCGTCCCGTCGACGAGTTTCATTCCTTCGTGTGCGAGCGCGTGCGCAGTCTCGGGTGATAGCTGAAACAACAGCGGCTTGGTGAGGTTATAGGGGTTCATTGTGTGTCGATCCCGGGCCATCGGCACTCGGCCCGCGATGGCAAGTTAGAAGTCGTGCTCGACGTCCTCCGGATTCGCCTTCTGGATGATGATCTTGTTGTCCCGGACTCTGACGAACACTTCGTCGCCGATCTCCATCCCGGCGACAGCCAACTCGTCCTCGTGAAGGTTGATGTGGACGTTGTGGTACTCCCCGTCCTCGTCCTTCGCGCCACTCGGGCTGAGCTTCTTCTTTCGCACCATCGCGGTATCTTAACCTGTGGTTGGCTGGAGCACGTACTTAAGCCTACCGTGCCAGTCCTGTCGTCGACGCCGCTGGCTTGCACCGTTGACTCATCGCGTACCCCGGCGCGCGCGAACCGCGCGCCGTCAGTCGACCACCCGGATTTCGGCCGAATATCGCCACCCGCCGGATTTTCACATAAATATTTTGTGGCAACCACCCCCCGAATCGGGGGGTATTTTTATAGTGTGTCATGTTCTGGGTTGACATGGAGTCTCGAAAACCATGGCACGTGATACGGACAAACGAAACTTTGCACTGCGCGAATCGGACGGGAACGAGTCGAGCGTCTTCTCCGGGGGGACACCTCGTCAGGCGGCACTGAAAGCTGCACGACGGCTGGACCCCGCTCCGAGCGAGGACGCGGCCGATCCCGAGACAATTCGCCTCCGTGAGAAGGGGACGGAGAAAGTCCACGTCTACGAAGGATGGGCCTGGGAAGAGGACGCGCCCGACGACAAGCCCGACTGGATGCCCGGCGAAATCACCAAGGGCAACGTGTCCAAGCAGGGTGTCGAACATCTCGAGGAGATCTGACGCGGCGACACACTGCGGGATTACTTTTCGACGGGCTACCCGGAGTCGATAGTCACTACTGTCCCGACGGCCAACCCTCGGTGCGCGGCTTTCACTCGGGATGACCGGACGCACGACGCGCGGGATGACTACTCGACCTCCGGCCGCGCGCCATTCTTCGTACTCTGGGAGCCACTACAACCGCGGAAGTGAACGCGCTTGTTCTGGGCAGCCTTCCCAGTTGGCCAGTCGTGTAACCGATTGGCCCCTTTTACTCACGTCTCATATACTGGATCCACGTGTTGGCGGGTGTGTGGGCCTGCTGGCGTGGCTGGCCCCCATGTCACGGTACGACATCCCGATCCGCTTGTAATCGCATGACGTGGCGGGTCTCCTTCGACGGGTTTAAGTAATTACCTCCCATCTGAGTAAATACGCAGCGGCGAAGGGCGAACGACGCCCCTCCGGCCGCGTCGCGCCACTCGCGTGGTGCGATTCGATCCGATGCCCTTAAGTGTAACAGGGCACTTCGGATTGAATACGAACGTGGTTCGGACGGGGCACGGATCGCCCCGGCCGCACTCGGGTCCGATCGACGCCGGTTCGAAGGGTTTATACCCTTACTCGGTGTATGTTCGGGTCCGGAAGAACATGAGGATTCCACCCCTGCGGTCCGCCGTATAGATGGGATCTGATGTTAGCCCTGGTAGTTCGGTGACACCCGACTGGGGTGTCAGCGAACGTGCTTACGATAGCGACGACACCCCTTGGGGGTGTCATCCGCCTAACCCTCCCCATTATGGGGAGACATTCCGGTTGATCCTGCCGGAGGCCATTGCTATCGGAGTCCGATTTAGCCATGCTAGTCGCACGGGTTTAGACCCGTGGCAAATAGCTCAGTAACACGTGGCCAAACTACCCTGTGGACGGAAATAACCTCGGGAAACTGAGGCTAATGTCCGATACGACTCGCCAGCTGGAGTGCGGCGAGTCGGAAACGTTGCGGCGCCACAGGATGTGGCTGCGGCCGATTAGGTAGACGGTGGGGTAACGGCCCACCGTGCCCATAATCGGTACAGGTCATGAGAGTGAGAGCCTGGAGACGGTATCTGAGACAAGATGCCGGGCCCTACGGGGCGCAGCAGGCGCGAAACCTTTACACTGCACGACAGTGCGATAGGGGGACTCCGAGTGCGAGGGCATATAGTCCTCGCTTTTGTGTACCGTAAGGTGGTACAGGAATAAGGGCTGGGCAAGACCGGTGCCAGCCGCCGCGGTAATACCGGCAGCCCGAGTGATGGCCGCTATTATTGGGCCTAAAGCGTCCGTAGCCGGCCAGACAAGTCTGTTGGGAAATCCACGCGCTCAACGCGTGGACGTCCGGCGGAAACTGTCTGGCTTGGGGCCGGAAGATCTGAGGGGTACGTCCGGGGTAGGAGTGAAATCCCGTAATCCTGGACGGACCGCCGGTGGCGAAAGCGCCTCAGAAAGACGGACCCGACGGTGAGGGACGAAAGCTAGGGTCTCGAACCGGATTAGATACCCGGGTAGTCCTAGCTGTAAACGATGCTCGCTAGGTGTGCCGCAGGCTACGAGCCTGCGCTGTGCCGTAGGGAAGCCGTGAAGCGAGCCGCCTGGGAAGTACGTCTGCAAGGATGAAACTTAAAGGAATTGGCGGGGGAGCACTACAACCGGAGGAGCCTGCGGTTTAATTGGACTCAACGCCGGACATCTCACCAGCACCGACAATGTGCAGTGAAGGTCAGGTTGATGACCTTACTGGAGCCATTGAGAGGAGGTGCATGGCCGCCGTCAGCTCGTACCGTGAGGCGTCCTGTTAAGTCAGGCAACGAGCGAGACCCGCACTCTTAGTTGCCAGCAGCATCTTGCGATGGCTGGGTACACTAGGAGGACTGCCGCTGCCAAAGCGGAGGAAGGAACGGGCAACGGTAGGTCAGTATGCCCCGAATGTGCTGGGCGACACGCGGGCTACAATGGCCGGGACAGTGGGACGCTAGTCCGAGAGGACGCGCTAATCCCCGAAACCCGGTCGTAGTTCGGATTGAGGGCTGAAACCCGCCCTCATGAAGCTGGATTCGGTAGTAATCGCGTGTCAGAAGCGCGCGGTGAATCCGTCCCTGCTCCTTGCACACACCGCCCGTCAAAGCACCCGAGTGGGGTCCGGATGAGGCCGTCATGCGACGGTCAAATCTGGGCTCCGCAAGGGGGCTTAAGTCGTAACAAGGTAGCCGTAGGGGAATCTGCGGCTGGATCACCTCCTAACGATCGGGATCGGGGCGTTGCCCCGACCCACCTGCACGTTCGCCGACGCCCCAGTTGGGCACCTATGAACTACCAGGGCTAACATTGTACGGCGGAAGGGCCCATAGCTCAGCGGTAGAGTGCCTCCTTTGCAAGGAGGATGCCCTGGGTTCGAATCCCAGTGGGTCCATAGCTCGTATCCGATCGAATTCGATCCCCTTAAGTGTGGGACGGCGTTCGATTCGGGTACGGACGACCGATGCACCATCCCGTGTGAACGTGGATGGGAAGGGTTGATGCACGCACCGCCACCGACGGGCGTGTGTATGATACCGTGTGTACGTGCGATCCAGGCGTCCACTGGACGCGTTTACGTCGAGTTTACACTCGACGTGGCTGCTGTACCAGCTGGTGGATGGCTCGGCTCGGGCGCCGACGAAGGGCGTGCCAAGCTGCGATAAGCTCAGGGGAGCCGCACGGAGGCGAAGAACCTGAGATACCCGAATGGGAACTCCTCACCGCAATTGCCTTGCGCAATGGGGAACGCCGGGAACTGAAACATCTCAGTACCGGCAGGAAGAGAAAACGAATGTGATGTCGTTAGTAACCGCGAGTGAACGCGATACAGTCCAAACCGAAGGCCTTACGGCCAATGTGGTGTTCGGACTGGCACTCATCGTCAGAACGTCTTCTTGAAGTCTCCTGGAACGGAGCGCGATACAGGGTGACAGCCCCGTAACGAAGTCAAGTATGACGTGCGCCAGTTCCCGAGTATCGGGGGTTGGAAATCCCTCGTGAATTTGGCAGGCATCTACTGCTAAGACTAAATACGTCCCGAGACCGATAGTGAACAAGTAGCGTGAGCGAACGCTGAAAAGTACCCTCAGAAGGGAGGCGAAATAGGGCCTCAAATCAGTTGGTGATAGAGCGACTGGGCATAGAAGGTCCCTCGATAAACGACCTATCCGCGAGGATACAGTAGGACTCGAGGGAAGCCGGTGTTCAGTCGTACGTTTTGAAAAACGAGCCAGGGAGTGTGCTTGTGTGGCGAGTCTAACCCGATCATCGGGGAAGGCATAGGGAAACCGACATGGCCGCAGTGCTTTGCACGAGGGCCGCCGTCTTCAAGGGCGGGGAGTCACACGGGCACGACCCGAATCCGGACGATCTACGCGTGGGCAAGATGAAGCGTGGCGAAAGCTACGTGGAAGTCTGTTAGGGTTGGTGTTTTACAATACCCTCCCGTGATCTACGTGTAGGGGTGAAAGGCCCATCGAGTCCGGCAACAGCTGGTTCCAACCGAAACATGTCGAAGCATGACCTCCGCTGAGGTAGTCCGTGGGGTAGAGCGACCGATTGCCGTGTCCGCCTCCGAGAGGAGTCGGCGCGGCTGTCAAACTCCGAACCTACGGACGCCGTCGACGCGGGGAGTCCGGTATGCGGGGTAAGCCTGTGTACCATGAGGGAGACAACCCAGAGCTGGGTTAAGGTCCCCAAGTGTGGATTAAGTGCGATCGAAGGTGGTCTCAAGCCCTAGACAGCCGGGAGGTGAGCTTAGAAGCAGCAATCCTCCAAGAAAAGCGTAACAGCTTACCGGCCGAGGTTTGAGGCGCCCAAAATGATCGGGGCTCAAATCCACCACCGAGACCTGGCCACACCTGTCAAAAGGTGGTTGTGTAGGTTGGCGTTCTGCGCGGGTGGAAGCACGGGTGAGAACTCGTGTGGACCGCGTAGAAACGAAAATCCTGGCCGTAGTAGCAGCGAAAGTCGGGTTAGAATCCTGACGGCCTGAAGAGCAAGGGTTCCTCGGCACTGTTCGACAGCCGAGGGTTAGTCGATCCTAAGATCCGTCGCAACTCGAGCGGATCAAAAGGGAAACTGGTTAATATTCCAGTACCACCGTACACTCAATGTCGACGCCTTGGGGTAGACCGAGCCGGGCACTCGCCCGGTCGAATCGTCAAAACTCGTGGAAGCCGTAATGGCACGAAGCGGGCGAACGGCGAGATAGAGCAATTTGGTTCAACCTGGGGCCCATGAAAAGACAGTACGGTGCTCGTACCCAGCACCGACACAGGTGCTCTGGCGGAGAAAGCCAAGGCCTGTCGGGATCAATCGACGTTAGGGAATTCGGCAATTTAGCCCCGTAAGTTCGCGATAAGGGGTACCTGCTCGGGAAACGAGCAGGTCGCAGTGACTTGGAGGCTCGGACTGTCTAGTAACAACACAGGTGACCGCAAATCCGCAAGGACTCGTACGGTCACTGAATCCTGCCCAGTGCGGGTATCTGAACACCTAGTACAATAGGACGAAGGACCCGTCAACGGCGGGGGTAACTATGACCCTCTTAAGGTAGCGTAGTACCTTGCCGCTTCAGTAGCGGCTTGCATGAATGGATTAACCAGAGCCTCGCTGTCCCAACGTTGAGCCCGGTGAACCGTACTTTCCAGTGCGGAGTCTGGAGACCCCCAAGGGGAAGCGAAGACCCTATGGAGCTTTACTGCAGGCTGTCGCTGGGACATGGTCGCTAATGTGCAGAATAGGTAGGAGACGTTACACAGGTACGTGCGCCAGCACGCCACCGAGTCATCATTGAAATACTACCCGTTAGTGACTGTGACCCTCACTCCGGGAGGAGGACACCGATAGCCAGGCAGTTTGACTGGGGCGGTACGCGCTCGAAAGAATATCGAGCGCGCCCTAAGGCCATCTCATCCGGGTCAGAGATCCGGAGAAGAGCGCAAGAGCAAAAGATGGCTTGACAGTGTTCTTCCCAACGAGGAACGCTGACGTGAAAGCGTGGTCTAGCGAACTCATTTGCCCGCTTGATGCGGGCAATGAATGACAGAAAAGCTACCCTAGGGATAACAGAGTCGTCACTCGCAAGAGCACATATCGACCGAGTGGCTTGCTACCTCGATGTCGGTTCCCTCCATCCTGCCCGTGCAGAAGCGGGCAAGGGTGAGGTTGTTCGCCTATTAAAGGAGGTCGTGAGCTGGGTTTAGACCGTCGTGAGACAGGTCGGCTGCTATCTATTGGGGGTGTTTGGTACCTGACGGGAACGACCGTATAGTACGAGAGGAACTACGGTTGGTGGCCACTGGTGTACCGGTTGTTCGAGAGAGCATTGCCGGGCAGCCACGCCACACGGGGTAACGGCTGAACGCATCTAAGCCGGAAACCCACCTGGAAAAGAGGTACCGCTGAGGTCGCTCGTAGAAGACGAGTTCGATAGACTCGGGGTGTACGCACCGAGGTAACGAGGTGTTTAGCCCGCGAGAACTAACTGACCGAAGCCACCATTCATACCGCATGTAAACGCGACGTAGTCGCGTCCAGGCGCAAACTGGATCGCACGTACACTGGTTTTGCATCGACCGATCGCTGGCCTCGCGTGGTTCGATTCCACGGATCGGCGTTAAGGCGGCCATAGCGGCGGGGCAACACCCGTACCCATTCCGAACACGGAAGTTAAGCCCGCCTGCGTTCCGGCGAGTACTGGAGTACGAGAGTCTCTGGGAAAACCGGTTCGCCGCCTCCATTCATACTTCAGCCCATCCGAGAGTGACAACACTCTCGGATGGGCTTTTTGTATTTATGCAAGGAGCTGTTGCCGAGAGTGGCAACGCTACACGGGGCTCCAGTACAATACAGAGAGAATCCAGCCGACGGTCAGGCGCTCGGTCGGGAGGATTCCGACGTGCCGATCGCGACAAACAGCGCGCCCGAGACAGTCAACAACAGTGTAGCGAGCCCGCCGGGGAGGTCGCCACTGGTCAGGAACCAGCCGGCCGCTAGTAGACTCGCGACGACGAGTCCTGTGCCGAGAGTGATCAGTCGCCAGTCCCCCGCCTCGAGCAGTTCGAACGGTCGATTGTGCCGTGTCATTACGAGCAGCAACGATACAAACGGCCAAGAATGTTTTTATATTCTGAACAATTCTTGTGGTTTATTATAATTCGTAATGGATTCGTGAGGCGTCATACTGTGTGGCGACCAGACCGCTATGTTTATTGGATCGCTGGAACTAGACGAAGTTGCGCCAAGGTGGCAGAGTCCGGCCTAACGCAGCGGCCTGCAGTTCAGACAGACTCACTTCGTTCGTCTGTCAGCGTCGCACGTTCTTTCATCACGTGCGACAGCCGCCCATCGCCCGTTTGGGCGAAACGGCCGGATCACAATCCATAACTTGGCCGATCACCGATACAATACTGTGCCAAGGTGGCAGAGTCCGGCCTAACGCAGCGGCCTGCAGAGCCGCCCATCGCCGGTTCAAATCCGGCCCTTGGCTCTCACCCTTTTCGTGAGATCCAAAGACGACATGCAGATGGGTAATCGCATGTCGGATTGCGGATTTATACGCTGTATGGCAGGGTCGAATACACACCATGCTGAAATTTCTTGATCTTTCACGCACCTCAAATCCGCTCACAATAATCCTCCCCCGAATTTACCTAAATCAGAACCAAATGTCTCTGTTGCTGATCCAGAACCGTGGACGATCCTTCTTTATCGTTTCCCACGTTCCGCAGTCCATTGCGCGCTTGCCTCGACAGCGTTTTGCACCGTCAGTCGTGCGATTTCCGGTCGAGCATTGTTTTCTCCGCCGGCGGGGAAGAAGTTGAACGTCGCCGGATCACCACTGTCACCGAGGCGTGCCGCGAGCGTGATGACCTCGCCTGCGTCGGCATCGACGAACTTTCGTCGAACCTGGGTCTCGCCGGCGGGCACTGACGTTTCGATCGCCGCGTCGTATTCGTCCTCGACAATCATAATTGAGACGGTCAGCGACTGATCGCTGTTGTTCTCGATGACGACTGTCCCGCCCGGGTACCTTGAGTCGGTCTCACTGGAGGGGAGGACTCCGAGACAGCCCGAGACTGACACTATACTAATCGTACCTCCCACTGCAGCGAGAAACTGCCGTCTGTTACGCATCATCTCCGGTCCACTCCTTCACATGTGTTTTCAGTAGCAACATCTCGGGCTGGGTTCCCGTTTGGCAGCGGGGGATATACGGGTTGTTCGGCGTTTCGGAGTCGGAAACTGTGGCAAGCTCTTTTATCGGTCGTGGCCCGGAAACGCGGGTATGGGAGTGATCAAACGTCTCATGATCGGGTTCGGCATGGCACGCCGGAGCGTCCGCGTGCTCCGAACCCATCCGAAACTGCTGGTATTTCCACTGATCGGCGGGCTCTCGGGCCTCGCGTTCCTCGCGACGCTGTTCGGGAGTCTCGTTTTCACCGGCCCGTTCTTCGAAGAGCCCGGCCCGGCGATCTTCGTCGCGCTGTTCGTCGCGTACCTCGTCGAGACGTTTATCGCGTCGTTCTTCACGGCGGCGCTGGTCGTCGCGACCCGAACGGCGTTCCGCGGCGATGAGCCGTCGATCCGCGCCGCGTTGGCGGCCGCCTGGCAGCGGAAATTACCACTGCTTGTCTGGTCGGTCGTCGCCGCCATCGTCGGCGTGATCCTCCGCGCGATCGAGAGCGAGGACAACCTCGTTGCCCACCTACTCGCCGCGGTCTTCGCGGTCGCCTGGAGCGTGATGACGTACTTCGTCGTCCCGGTGATCGTCTTTCGGGACCCCTCGATCACGGAGCTGTTCAAAGAGAGCGCGCGGACGTTCAAGGACACCTGGGGCGAGTCCATCGGCGCGATGGGTGCGATCGACGTAGTGACCGTCCTACTGGCCCTGGGTGGCGTCGTCCTCGGTGCGATCACCTACGTCGCGACGGCCGGCCTGGGGACCGTCCAGCTGGTGGCGACGCTGTCGGTCGGGGGGACTGCTGTCGTGATCGGACTGCTCGTCGGCAAGGCACTCAGCGGCATCGCCAAGACTGCCCTCTACGTCTACGCGACCGAGCATACCGCGCCCGAGCACTTCGAGGACATGGACTTCGGCGAACTCGGCGGGGCGCGATCGTCCTCGACGGCTGGGACGTTCGGAGGCGGTTCCGGACGAATCTGATTACAACGCAGTTCTCCTGTCATTTGCCAGGATTACCGACAAAAGCGACCGGGTAAACCAGATTTGCTGAGTCAGCAATTCGGAAAAACGGACTCACTGTCGAGACATGTACGTACTGACGTGACCGACAAACCGAAGAGGATCGCCATCTGCACCCCAGAACGTGTGCGTCTTGCCCTCCACCACGGATCCGTTGCCCGCCCCCGCCTGGCTTCGTGATCTCCCCGTCGTCGTGGGGAACCTCGTCCCGATTGTCGGCGTCATCTTTTTCGGGTGGTCGCCGACGGCGCTGTTGCTCGTCTACCAGGCCGAATTGGCCGCGATTTGCGTCTGGACCGTGATCAAGATCCCCTTTGCGCATAAGCGACCCAACAACGCCATCGACGATCGCTTCAGGCTGCTCGGGCCACTCCAGGAGAAACGCGGCGCGGTCGGGTCGCTGGGTCCCTTCCCGCCAGTGTATCCGCGGAACGTCCCGACGCTCGTCTTTGCTGTCGTGATCACGCCCGTCGTCGTGGGATTGGCCTTTGTCGCCTTCGCCCTGACGCGACCGACGGTCACTGAGGCCGACGCGGCCGCGTTCCTCCTCGGTGGAGCCGCGGTCTTTCTCACCCGCGGGATCGACACCTACCGCGAGTACTTTCGTGGGAACGACTATTTGGCGCACTCCCCGCGATCCTTGCTGCTAGTCCCCTTCAAGTACCTCTTCGTCGTCGGCCTCCTGTTCATGGCCTTTCTCGGCCTCGAATCGACCGTCGAGACGACTGCGATCCTCGATCCCGCGCGGTCGGTGCTCGCCCTCGCGGTCGGGAAACTCGCTTACGACGTCCGGGCGAGTCGACTGGAACGTGATGACGACCGCCGGGGCCTCTTCTCACGGCTTTACGGAAGCAAACGCACCGAGATCGAACCTGAACCTGTCGAGACACCGGACGTGGAGCCACGTCTCCGGACGTCGATGGGTCGGACGGCGACGGTCGTCGACGCCCTGCTTCACGGACTTGCCTATCTGGCTGGCTCGATCGGGTTCGTCACCGCTTTGATCGTCGGCTTTGGCGTGCTCGCATCGAGCGTCGGGATTGTCCTCGTCGGTCTCGGCCTGGGCGGATTCTTCGTGGCGTTGCGAGCGACCACCCGGTACTTCCGGCACGGAACGCTTGAATACCACTGCTACGACGATGTTCTCGTGGCATACGACCGACTCCTCGAGGAACCCCAGGCCAAAGTGGAGAATTACGCAGTCACCGATATCACGCTCTCGAACGGACTGATCGATCGCCTGCTCGGAACGGAGTCGCTCGAATTCAATGTGTATTCGACGGACGACACGACGATGGAGCTGTTCGTTCCGAGTCCCGAAACGGTCGATACCGACGACGACGCCAACGAGAGCGTCCCGATGACCGTTCCGCACCTCCAGGAGCCGCGTTCGATCACGGACACACTCGGTCTCTCGTGGCACCTCGACGACAGCGCGGGTGAGTAACGGTTACGTGACGTTGTGGGCATTGTTCGGATCGTCGCTGAACGTGGCTCAAATGCCCCTTTGACCGTATGTCAGGTATATGAACGCGGACCGAATACTGTGAAACGCGGAGGTATCACGATGCCGCTCCTGAAATGTTCCAACTGCCCTCAACGATTCGACTCGATCACAGAGATGCGCGAGCATGCCTGTCATCACCGTCAGGAGAAGAGCACGTGAATCACATCACAGCCAGTTGTTAGCGGAATGAGGGGCCACGTGACACTGGACGCAATGTATTGGCGTGTTCGAGATCTTCGACTGGCTTGCATCGTCGGGTGAGGCGAAACTCCGGCGTTTCACACCTGGAAACACTGCACACTGCTTGAGTATCCGTCGCCCCATCGCTCTTTATGCCCGCCCAGGTCGGAGGCGGGTCTCAGTATCCGACCCCGCCCTGCCTACCGGTTGTCGTTCTCCCAACTCCGCGTTAAATCATCCACTTTCGCGCGCGATCTCGTCGAAGCTATCGAGGAGCTTGGCCGCCTCACCTAGCAGTCGGCGCGCGCGTCGCTCCAGCCGCCGTGACTGTTCCTGTCTTCGCTGATAGGCCTCGTGAGACTCGCGCTGCTCAGCCGGAAGTTCGGCCGCGATAACCTGGCGCTTGGCTTCGACGCTGAAGTACTCGCCGAGCGTCGCGTACCCGAGGATCGTACACTGCTGGGTCACGGCTGCTCGGACGTCTTCGCGATCGACCGGCTTGCAGAGATAGTCGTCGAACGGCATGTCGAGGATGTCGAAGTCTGGATCGATCGCCGTCACCATGAGCACTCGCCCCTGGAAATCCATCGCCGCGAGTTCATCGAGCACGTCATCGCCGGACATGCCGGGCATGTGCCGATCCAGTAGCACTACGTCGATCTCGCGGTCGCGGACGATCTCCAGGGCCGCCTCGCCATCGTAGGCGGTTTCGACGTCACAGAGTCCGCGCAGGCGGAGCGCGTAGGCGTCGGCGACCTCCCGCTCGTCGTCCACGACCAGCGCGTTCGGGAGGTCCTCGGTGTCTCCCATCGATCACTATTCAACGGCGGCTACCCATAAATGCCGGTCTTTCGGGCAGTGTGGACCCTTGAGCGCCGGCAGCGTTGGCGATTCCGAGTTTCGACGGCTGGCATCGATCGGATCGAGTCTGTATAGCTAGAGTCTCTTATCGGTCACCCCCTCGATAGCTAGCTGCCATCGATACCTCCATAGGGCGTTTCTCTCGATGTACCGATGTCAAGCGAACCAGCCCGATCCCGAATTGGTCCCACCTCCCCGGCAACGACCAACCGAGATGACGTATGGAATCACGACGATCCGATATCGCTGCTCGACACACTCGGCGACGAATACGCTCGGGCAGCCTTCGAAGCCGTCCTCGACCACCCGAAGAGTGGACGGGAAGTCGCGGCGGCCACTGCTATGTCCCGTCCCACGGCGTTCCGACGGCTTAACGCGCTCGTCGATCTCGGCTTGCTCGAAACCGAAAACCGGATCGAGGCCGAAAACGGTCACCATCACAAGGTCTACCGTCCCGTAATCGACTCGTTGGCAGTGACGATCGACGACGGCGGGATCGAGATTGTGGTCGAATCCGACTGGCCGACAGGATCGCCCTTCGACGCGCCGCGACCGATCCCGGCGAACGACTGAGTACTCGCCGTTCGGCACGCTCTCTCGAACCCCCGATATCCAAGTATCGGGGGCCTCCAGAGAGACACACTTCAGCGACCGCAGGTCGAAGAGATCCCTGCTCACCGCTGTGATCAGGGCCCAGGCGTCGGATCGACATGACGGCGGCCCAGAATGATAGATGGTGCTCTATACGGCACTCCGGCTCGGAACGACAACGTTCGCGGCACTGGTAGCCGTCGCGCTGGTGGGGGTTCTGCTCCGGTATCGTGATCGGGCCAGCGCCCGGGCACTGCTCGGTGTCGGGGTGTTCACAAGCGTGGGATCGCTCTTGCACCTGCTTGTGGCCGATCTCACATCGCCGAACGCAGCGATCGCAGTGACCGGCTGGGATGTCGAGGCGTCGGCGTGGGTCGTGATCGGCACGACCACCACAGTGATCGCCGGCGGGCTGTGGGTACTGTTCGCCTTTCGATACACGGGTCGATCCCGGCGGGTGGTCCAGGCGACCGGCGCGATCATAGGCGCGATCTCGATCGGTGCCGTCATGACCGCGGCACTGGCGGTCAGGGATCCGTCCCCCCTCACATTCCAATTGCTGACGGTGACGTTCCTCCTCATGGGATTTCTCGTCACGATCGGGGTATTTTTGCTCCTGTGGATGTCGATCGACCAGCAAGCAGTCCCGCTCCGTGAGCCGTTGTTGCTAGCAGGTGGCGCGATCGTATTGTTGTCCGGAAGTTTCGTCGCACAGATCTTCGAACGACCAGTCATCCTCCCGGCACTGACGGCGATTGCCGGCGGCTTGTTTCTGTTCGCCGTTGTCCGGTATCCAGTTTTCGAAACGCCACCCGCCGTACGGGTGCTCGGGCGGGATCGCGTCGTCGGTGAACTGGCTGACGGAATCCTCATCGTCGATCGGAGCGGGCGGGTTCGAGACCTCAATCCCGCCGGCGAACGGCTGTTCGATGTCTCGCGGGCATCGGTCCTCGAAGATGCGTTCGAGTCACTGTTTCCCACCGCGATCAGTCTCACGGACGTGGCGAAGAGAGCGGACCCAGTTCGGATCGAACTGCCGGACGGAACGACGGTGTCCGTGACCGCCGATCCGGTCACTGACGGACGGGGTCGTCGAGTCGGCCACCTGATTACCTGTACGGACGTGACCGCCCGACAGCGGAGGGAGGAACAGCTCACGTTGCTCAGTCGCTTCGTCGTCGAGGTGATTCAGGGACGAATGACTGCCGTGGCCGACGAGGTAACAGAGATAGAAAACACGTCGTTCGACGACGCTCCGGAGGTCGCCGGTCGGATGTGGGAGCGAACGACGCAGCTGACGACACTCGTCGCCCAGACGCGCTCGATCGAGCGAGCTATCGCCGAGAACGGAGTCCGCCCGGACGAGCGACTTGCTGTCGGCGCCGTCCTCCGGGAACTCCGCGATTCGATCACTACCGAAGCAGGCCCGCAGATGGCGGTCGATACCCCAGCGGACGCTATCGACACGGCTGTCAACTCGGCGCTCCTGGCGTCGCTGCTCGAACCAGTGCTCGAAGACGCGTGCGCCCATGCTGTGACGCAGGTCGAAGTCACCGTCGAAACTGACCCCCCGACGGTTCGGATCATCGACGACCGACCGGACGTCAACGATCGCGCAGAGAAGGGGTCCGACGCCGACCTCTCGCTTGCGGTTTCGCGCCTGGCACTCGACCAACTCGGGGGCCATCTTTCCGTCGAGCGGGCCTCGGAGGGACGACGGGCGGTTGTCGTCGTCCTCCCGTCGGGTGACACGCGGGAAACGGACCGACCACACACAACAGGGGGTGACGCGTGATGATCCGGATCGCCTGGGTCGCCGGTGCCCTCGTCGTGCTCGTGACCGGCGTCATCGTGGCTGGTCGGACTGCACGACGACACGATCATCCGGGGGTGGTGCCGTACGCACTACTGGCCGTCCTGCTTGCCGGGATGGGCGCAACCATCGCGTTCAGCCGGTCCGGTTTGGTGCCGATCGAACTCGATGCGATCAGCGAGTTGCTTCTCATCGGCGGGTACGCGTTCGCCTCGTTGCTGTGGATCGCGTTTGTCTTCGAGTACACCGGCCGCGGCCCGGCGATGACGCCGCGTCGATGGGCGGGGATCGTCCTCCTCGGTGGCCTGACAGTCACGAGCACGGCGGTCACCTGGGCGCAGCAGACGGCGCGACTACAGGTAGGCCTGCTCGGCCAGCTGTCGTCCCTCACGACGTTCGTCCTGCAGGTGGCTGTGTTTTCACTTGGTCTGCTCGGTGTGGTGTTACTCGTGCGCTCGGCGGTGACGTACGACGATCTGGCGCGTGACTCAGCAGTGGCCTTTGCCCTCACAGGCGTCGGGATCACGTTTCTCCCGATCGCGATCGGCTACGGCGGACAACTCGGCGGCGACTCGATCTATCGGGTCGTCTTCGTTCAACTCGCGGCCGTCGTCGGCGTCTTGGCCTGGACCGCGTTCGGCACCGACGCGTTCGAACGGGGGGCAGCGGCGGGACACCTCGCCCGGAAGACGGCCCTCGACGCGATGTCCGTCCCCGTACTCGTCGTCGATCGCGAAGATCGACTCCTCGACGTGAACCAGGCCGCCGCAGAGACGTTCGACGTTGAGACGACCCGGCTTCGGCATCACTCGCTCGCCGACGTGACGGACGTGCCCGAGGATCCACCAGCGGACCGTCCGGTCACGCTTCGGACCACGACCGGGAGACGGGAGTTCGCCGTCGACCGGACCGAGATCACCGGCACAGACGGCGATGTGCTCGGGCGTGCCTACCGGTTCCGGGACGTTACGGACCGCAAGACACGCGAACAGCGCCTGCAGGTTCTCAACCGGGTAATCCGACACAATCTCCGGAACGATCTCGACGCGATTCGCGGGTTCGCCGAACCGATCCGCGACGAGGAACTCCCTGCAGGAGAAGCGTCACAGTATTTCGATCGGATCGAAACACTCGCGACAGAGCTGGTCGATCTCGCCGACGCAGTCGATCGGTCCCAACGCGTGCTGACGGGGGACCCCCTCGAACGGACCCAGTGTGATCTCGTCACGATCGCCCGATCGGTCGCTGGCAGCGCGACTGACGCCGACGTGACGCTGGATCCCCCCGGGGCGGTTGTCATCCGATCCGATCCTGACGCCATCGAATCGGTACTCACGGAACTGCTGGACAATGCCATAACCCATACCGATCGGACGCCGCCGTCGGTAACGGTCCGCATCCACTCGACGGCAGATGGCGGACGGATCGAGGTGGCAGACGACGGACCGGGAATCCCGCCCGAAGAGCGGAACCCCCTCCTCGAGGGCGAGGAAACACCGAGTCGACACAGCAGCGGCATCGGTCTCTGGCTGGTTTCCTGGACGGTGACGCGGCTGGGCGGCGAGCTGGCGTTCGACGAACGGGATCCCCGCGGGAGCGTCGTGATCGTCGATCTGCCCGACCTGGAACGATCGAACGGGTTCGAGCCGCCGGACGCGTGAAGCGCACGGGGACATGGTTTATGCCGCTGGTTCCCGAACGTCCGGGCCACAATGACGGATCACCCGATCGGTCCGCCCGGTTACCCATGACCCTCCATCGACGACGATTCCTGGAACTCGGCGCGGCAGCGACCACCGTCGCACTCGGCGGCTGTCTCGGATTCGGCGACGGACCACCACTCTACACCGAGTGGATCCCGGTACGGGACGGCGGCGTTCGCGTCGGCTACCTGGATTTCAGTATCGCAAGCGAGGCAGAGAACGGTGACGAGCTATTGCCGTTGATTCTCCCGGCGGAGGCGAACAGCAGTTCCAGACAGGTCCTGACAGAAGTCTCGGGATTCGATGACATCGACGATCCACTGCTGACCTGGCCGCTCGAAGTCGGCGGCCGACTGGTCGCCGGAGCCTTTCTGTCGGTTGCCGTCTCCGGACTCGGATATCTCGTCGATCCGGAACGACCGGACCGCGGGATAGAGGAGCTGTTCATGGCGGACACCGTCGCGGTCGGACGCGGGGAGATCGATCTCTCCGAGGCCACCGAGACGCTTCGCTCGGGAGCCGAAGGCATGGTCGGCGGCGTCCCGTTCGAGGAAACAGGAACGGTCGAAGACTTCACCCTGTACGAACCGACCGGTGACGGGGAACTCGATGGCGTCACGGCGATCAGCGAGCAGGCAGTCCTGGTGGCTGACACCCGCGAAGAGATCCGACGCGTCGTCGAGACCGCGGGGGGCGACCGCACGCGGGCGATCGAAGACGGGACAATCTTCGAGTGGCTGGTCGAAGCGGCCGGCGACGGCCATCTGGCCGGCGGTTGGGTGGGGCCGGTCGATCTCGAAACCGTGTACTTCGGTGACCCGGCCGAGCGTCCGGTGGACGAACTCCTCCGGCCAGACGACGACGTCCTCGGGTCGGTGACCTTCGACGCCGACGACAGTGAGGTCACCGCCGAACTCGCCGCTCGGCGGCCACTCACGGACTCGGCGGCCGAACAGTTCGAATCGCGATTGGGTTCCGCGAGCGAGGACCGTTCGATCTCTATCGAAGACGAGCAAGTTACCGCGACCGGGACCTACAGCGAGGGCGTTCTCGATTTCGAACTCACCAGTCCTGATCGAACGACGACCACACGCCCCGACCCGAGTGAGCCCGTCGATCCCCCGGAGGCAGTCGCGCAAGCAGTACCTGCCGATGCCTTCGAGTTCGACTACGAGGCCGAGAAAGATCGTGTGAAGGTCGGGATCACGAAGGATCTCAACGTGGAGAAAGTGGCTTTCGAAGCCGTCGTCTCGGGCTATGAGGCCTCGACAACCACGCCGCAGGCGGACATGTACATGTATCTCTACGTCGATCCGGACGGCGACACAGTGGCGGTTACCGTCACCGTCGACGGCACGTCCGGTGTCGTCGCTCGACGGGAGTTTCCTGAGTGAACTCACCGCTCACGGACGAACGACGATCGTGTTCCCTACCCGATCACCGAGCCGTCTGTCCGACTTCGAGAACGCAACCGTGATGATTCCGACCAGATAAAAGAACGGCAACCAGTCGATCAGTCGGAGGAGATTTCGAAGGAGCGATCCCACAAACGACGGCGGCGAACCGTCCGGGCGCGTCACCTTGATGCTGACGAGGTACTTCCCGAGCGTCTTGCCCCATCGCCATTCGGCCAGCGTGTGATACATGATCGAGACGGCGAGCCAGAGGCCGAGTCCGACGAGTGCGGGTCCGCCTTCGAGGTTCGTCTCGATTCCCTCGCTGGTGGTCTGTAAGTCTCCAGATACCAGTCCCACGGTGGAGACGACGAGCATGAACAGCGCGAGCCAGACGATCGAGTCGATCGCCATCGCGACGCCACGGATGCCGACGCCACACCGCCGCTCGGTGTTCGAGGTCATTGTACCCGGCACTTGATCGAGAAGACGGAAAGAGTCGGTCTGAGTGTTTCTCCCGATGAAACACGCCGCCCCGGGTTTTGTTTCACGCCCCTGTTGATACTGCTATGGAACCGATTCCAACATCGACACGGGACGCTGAAACGGAAACCACGACTGAGCCAGCCCCCGCTTTCAGCCGGTCGATCGACTGGGCGATCGGCGGCGTACTTGGGCTTTTGGGCCTCCTGATGGCCCTCGGCGGCTGGGTGCTGTACGCCGCCATCGATCGCCAGGGGATCGCGACGGTCATCAGGGAAGGGGAATTCCGGTCGGATGTCCTCACCGAGGCGGAGGCGATCGACGTGCTGGTCGCGATCGCCGAGTGGGGCGGACTCGGGCTTGCCGCCGTCGGCGTTTTGCTCGTCCTGTTCGGCGTCGCTGTCGTCTGGGGTCACGGCCGTGCACGACGCCACGGCCGGGGGACACCGAACTGGGTCCTCGGCGTGGTCGGCGCGATCGTCAGTACCGTGCTCAGTTTCGTCCCGTTCTCGCCGCTGCTCGGCGGGGCGGCCGCGAGTTACCTCTCGACCGACCGTGCGGACAGCGGTGTCGCAGCGGGGACGTTCGCCGGGCTGTTCACGATCATCCCGGCACTCGTCGGCCTCGGGTTCGTCGGCGTCGGGCTGTTCAGCGCGCTCCCCGAGGCGACCGCAGGGGGCGCCCTCCTGGCACTCGCCGTCGGCATCGCCTTCACGATCGTCTACGTCATCGGCCTGAGCGCCATCGGCGGCTACGCCGGGCGACGGTTCGCTTCCTGAACGGCCCATCGCCGGCAGGCATACCCTTAACAGGCCGACACACGGTGAGCCAATACGATGGACACCGACTTCGAGCGCGCACCGATCGGGGTTCTCGAAGTGAGTCCGGACGGCGTCGTCCGCGACGGCAACGCCACGGCAGCGTCTGTCCTTGACGTAGCCCCTGACGCCGTCGCCGGCGAGCCGATCGGGCGTGTCTTTCCCGAATCTGTCGAGGGCCAGGTCCCGGGGGCGTTCGAGACCCCGCCGGACGCGGAGCAGTCCTTCGAGGCGTACTATCCCGACCTGGACCGGTGGCTCGTGGTCGATCTCGTCCCCGCAGCGGAAGTCGTCTACGTCTACCTCCGGGACGAAACCGACGCACACCGGCGCGAGCAGCAGCTCGACTCGCTTCGATCGGACCTCCGCCGGCTGACGATCGGGAACGAACTCCTCGCGGACGTGCTGGGCGACCTCGTTTCCGCCTCGACGCGCGAAGAGATCGCCGAAACCATCTGCCGACAGCTTGGTGAGACTGATATCTACGAGTTCGCGTGGGTCGGCGAGCGCGCGGTCGGCTCCACGGAGATCGTACTGCGGGCCGCTGCCGGTACAACAGGGCGCACGCTCGACCGGATCGAAACCGCCCTCGATGGCGACGCCGACCTGCCGGAGTTGCGCGCGATCGAGCGGGGCGAACCGACGGTCGTCGAGTCACTCGGCGCGGACGAATCCGTCCCGGAAACGATCCGCCGGGCGGCCTTCGCCGACGGATTGGGGTCGCTGCTTGCCGTCCCACTGACCTACGGCTCGAGCGTCTACGGCGTCGTCGGCGTCTACGCCACCGAGAAGGACGCCTTCTCCGAACGCGAACGGGAGAGTTTCGGAACCGTCGGGACGATGGCCGGGTTCGCTATCAAAGCGGCTCGCAACCAATCGCTGCTCACTGCCGAGCGGGTCGTCGAACTCACGCTCCGGGTGTCAGATCCCGCGACGCCGCTCGTCGCCGCGGTTTCCGACACCGACGCCCGGATCGACGTGACGGGTGTGATCCCGCAGGGAGAGGAGCTACTCTGTTACGTCGAGACCGAGACTGACCAACGGGGGCCCGAGGCGGTCGCAACTGCGTTGGCGGAGCACGAATCGGTCGTTGCGACGCGAACAGTCGGGAAACACGACGGTGGCGGATCGATCGAACTCCGCCAGCGGGCCGAGACACCGCTCGGGCAACTCCTGAGTCAGGGCGGGACAGTTCGGTCGGCCACGTTCGGTCCAGACGAGGACCGGGTCGTCGTCGAACTCCCGCTGTCGGAAGACGTCCGCCGGATCGCGGACGCGATCACGCGCCGGTACGACGCCGAGGTACTCGCCAAGCGGGAACGCCGGCGGGACGAACGGACAACCGGGGAGATCCGGGACGGGCTGACCGCTCGACTGACGGACCGCCAGGAGGAGGCACTTCGCACCGCGTTCTTCGCGGATTACTTCGAATCGCCGCGAGGGAGTTCAGCCGAAGAAGTCGCTGACGCCCTGGGGATCACTGGACCAACGCTGCTTCATCATCTCCGGGCTGGACAGCGGAAACTCCTGACAGAGCTCTTCGAAACAACGGATCGGCGGCTCGACCCTGACCGATCGTCGGACGGGACCTGACTCTCTCAGCGGACTGGAGCGTGTCTCAGGCGTGTTCCTCGTACGGTTGGACGATGACGAAGCCGCCGGGATCGGTGAACTGCATCTGGAAGCGCTCGCCGGACTCCTGGCCGATCATGTCCGAAACGTTGGTGTTGACCTCGACGTCCGGCGTTGTCGAACTCCAGGCGACTGTCGCGCCCGGGTCGGTGGTGACGGGCGGTTCCATCACGACCGGGTCTCCGTGTGTGGTGAGGGCGACGTGACCCGGTCCCTGAAGCGAGACGTTTGTGAAGCCGCCGGCGAACGCCCCGGCGAGACTGTCGATCTCGGTGATCTCGTAGGACAGCCCGGACTCGAAGGCCAGCACGTCCTCGCCGTTGACGGTGATCGATTCGCCGTCGTCGAGTCGGAGGAGCTGGACTTCCTTTTCGTGATCAGCGAGATAGAGGTGGCCTGTCCCCTCGACGCGCATGATCGGCGTCCCCTCGCCGGTCGCGGCTTCCTTGATGAACCCAGTGATGCCGCCCTCCGGTGTTGCCTGGCCGGTGAACGAGAGGTCGCCCGTGTAGGCGACCATCGAACCGGCTTTCGCCAGCAGCGATCCCTCGACTGCCACGTCGAGGGTGTATCTATTTTCCAAGCTGAACGTCTCGTCTGTCTCTGTCGGTGCGTGTTCGGCAGTGAATTCATCTACATCCATCGTTTCACGGAGTCACGCGAACTGACTCCGGATTCCAGTCGGATCCCGGCACAAAAGAACCGACAGACGGCGTTTCAGAGCGGGAAACCCGGCCGACGGGTCAACTGGTCTCGATGCCAGTCACCTCGAAGCGAGCGCCGCCGTTCGCGGACTCGGTGACGGTGACCGACCAGCCGTGCAGATCGACGACTCGGGCGACGATCGACAGGCCGAGCCCGGTCCCGTGGTCGTCGGTGCTGAACCCCGGGTCGAAGACGCGAGCCTGCTGTGCCGATGGAATCCCCTGTCCATCGTCGGCGACATAGAATCCCCTGGCTGATTCAAGCGGACCGACGGTGACGGTCACGGCGCTCCCGCCGTGCTGGATCGAGTTGCGGAAGAGATTCTCGAATAGCCGTCCCAGGCGGTCGGGATCGGCGATGATACTGGGTAAGGGCCCCTTCAGGACGATGTCGGCGTCGTCGGTATCGACGTTCGTCCACGCGTTCTTCACGACTCCCGACAGCTCGACCATCTCGTCAGGTTGGATCACGTCGGAGCCGCTCGCCAGCGTCAGCACGTCCTCGACGATCCGCTCCATCCGCTCGTGGGCGTCGGCGACGTGCTCGAAGTGGTCCGCCTCGCCGGTCTCTCGGGCCGCTCGCAAGTGTGCTTTGGCGACGTCAAGCGGGTTCCGGAGGTCGTGACTGATCACGCTCGCGACGTGATCGAGCCCGATCTCGTCCGCCTCTCGGGCGGCCTCCTCTGGAAGAGGGGTGAACAGGAGCACTCCGTCGGTGTCCCCGTTTTCTGGAACGGCCCGCAGGAGATACCGTGTATCTGGCTCCCTCTCGGATCGGCCTCTGTTTGATTCGGCGATGATCTTATCGGCTTCCGTTCCGACGACAGTCGGGTCTTCCGGGCCCAGCACGACCGAGAGATCGAATGTCTCGAACAGTGTCGTCACTGGTTCGCCTGGCTCAATCGACCCGAAAGTCCGCTCGAAAGCTTCGTTCACCGCCTGGACGACCTGCGTTCCGTCGTCGTCGCTGAGCCGACAGACCGGATCGGGCCACTCCTCGATCGCAAACGATCCCGTGGCTCCGTTGGCAGTCATGCGTCTCGTGTCCCATGCTTCGGCCACTGTGGTACTCCGAACGAGCACGGTCCGGCGGACGTCATCGGGTGGTTTGTGTTCGTCGCACCGACCTAAAGTCCTGCAGGCTAGTAATACAGATGCGGGGGACACGGACGGACGCCAGCCAGGAGTTGGGATACCTAGCCTACGAACTCAGGGGTACGGCACACAACTGTCCAGCCATGACGGGACGACGGACACGAACCGGAGAGACGACCCCATCGCACGACGCAGGTAGTACCCGCCGGAGTGGGGGTAAATCCCACCCGGAGACAGTCCCGAGCGGGGCGATACTCGCACTGCTCGGGGACCAATACACACGCAGACTCCTCTCTCTGTTGGTGGAACGGCCACGGACAGGCCGGGAACTGGACGAGGCGACAGAAATGTCCCGTCCGACGATCTACCGGCGACTCGAACAGTTAGGCGAGCACGGGCTGGTCCGAACGGAGCTGCAGTTCGATCCTGACGGTCACCATCGAAAGCGGTTCCACGCGACCGTCGGCGGCTTCGATTTCGAGATTCGCTCGGGCGAGATCAATGCGAGTACGCGAACCCCGGACGACGACCGGCCCTGAAACCTCGCCGAGAGCCCATCCGGTCAACCGCAGTCGATCGATTCGCCGACGGCACGAACGGTCTCCACCGACACGTCGCCGAAGACCGTGTAGCGGTGCCCCTCGCAAGACCAAACGAGTGATATCCCGCTGTCGAACGACTGGATGGCGGCTTCGTGACCGTTAATCTCGACGCGATCGTCCCCGGGGAGTGCAGCACTGTCGCCTCTCGGTTCGGACTTCGTCACACGCAGCGTCGCCGATCCGTTCGTGTACTGGAGTGACGTGCGGACCGTCCCGTTGTCGTCGAAATATCGCGCGGAATCGAACGTCAGGGATTCGGGCACGTCCGGATCGGGGATCGTTATCTCGCTCCTGGCGACCAGTTCGGCCCTGGTCTCGAAGGTCTGACTGACGACCCTCCGTTCGACGATCGTTGCGTTCGCCGGCGGGTCGAACGTGAACGTGCCGGCCGAGACCGCGGGATTGAACGTGACGTTCCGGTAGGCCGTCGTCACTGTTCGTCGCTCCTCATCGACGACAATCGTCGAGTTCCACTGGAGCGGATAGTACCACTCCTGGTCGATCCACAGCGTAATATTGGCAGTGTTGACGTCCGCTTCTGGGACGGCTTCCACGACGTACGCCTCGCGCCCGGCGACCGTCCCGGTCCCGTGGTAGTTCAGCGAGGCGTTCGCGAAACTCTCGACCTGTCCAGCGAACGGCTGTGGGTCGCCACCTCCGGCAGCGGGCAAGATGAGCGGATCGAGTGCCGCTTCCCGCTCGGTCCCGTCCGATGCTGTGTTCACTCTCCCGAAGATCGATCCCATCGAACTCGAAATGCTGGTGTTTGACTGCTGCTCCCCGTCGATCCGATGAGTCACCCGGACGGTGTTCGCGGTTCGATCGTATCGCCACGTCACGGAGTCGTTTGCCACGACCAGCGACCCCCTCTCGCCGGTTTGTGTCGTCGATCGCCTCCGCTGTGTTCCGACTTCGAACACCGTCTGCTGTGTCGATATCCGTGTCCCGTCGAGGGTGGATACGACTGTCGCGTTCACTGCGTCGAGATCAGTCAGTGTCTCCTCGACTTCCCCCGCGGCCGGAAGATCCGTCTGTTGACCATCCAGCGCTGCACACCCCGACAGGACCACCAGAATCACCGCAGAAAGCAGGAGTGTTGATCGAAACCGGGCGAACGAGGGTGCGGGCATATGAAACAGTACGGATAGGTCCCGAAAAACCTAGTGGAGGTCGTTGATTCGAAGGGGTGTCTCAGGTGATCTAGCTCATTCCGGAGAGCTCGATCGGTTGGTTCCGTCCGCTGCAATGGGGCACACGACGAGCCACGCGACGTGCAACGCAGCCAAAACGGCGACGATGTCTCCACACCAGTGGCGTGGCGCGACGTGCTGTCGATGGTTCTCGGCAAGATCGAGCCCCTCGAAGAACGCATCGACGATCGCACTCGTTTCAGTCCTGGGGCACAGATGTAGCAGTAGACGAGTACGATATTCTCAGAAACATCTTTTTACAGCCTGAAATGGGATTTCTGACAATATCAATTTCAAGTTAGCCATCATTATATAACACTGCCTAATGGCTGGCCCTTGGCTTGGGCGGCCGAACGTAGTGAGGCCGCGACCATTGCCGAACGGGGAGCCTGCGACCCGTGAGGCTTGCTGTCGCTCACAAACACGTGAGAGACAATCGACGTTCGTTTGTATCCGAGAGAGACTTCCTCGTGGCGTGTCCCTTGCTGTATCGGTTTGCTCCGGTGGGACCGTGGATTTATTTTCAGCGGTTGTGATCATCCATACGCGTAAGTCCTCATGCACGTGCTGCAAACGCCAGTCCGATTCTATCCGGATGTCGGCGGGGTCGAATCTCATGTCCGGGAGCTTTCCAGCCGACTCGTGGATCGCGACCATGCGGTAACTGTGCTGTGTGCCGAGACGGATGACGCACCCCGTCGAGAGACCGTCGAAGGAGTCTCAGTCGTCCGGTTGTCTTCACCTTGCTCTATCGCGAACACCGACCTGACGCCGTGGCTTCCGGTTGCGGCGATCCGGTTGGCACGTCGAGTGGATATTATCCACACCCATCTACCGACGCCCTGGAGTGCGGATATAAGCGCACTCGCGGGGGCAGTGACTGGGACGCCCGTCGTGGTGACGTATCATAATGACATCGTCGGCGATGGGATCTTCGACAGGGTCGCTGGGGCGTACAACGCCACGGCGCTTCGGGTAACACTACGGCTCGCTGACCGTATCATCGTCACACGAGCCGAGTACGCAGCGGAGTCGAACCTGCTACCCCGGTATGGGTCAGCGGTCCGGACTGTTCGAAACGGTGTCGACGTCGAGCGCTTCCAGCCGTCGACGGTGGCACCGTCCGAGCAACGCTCGATCGGGCTCGATCCGGGTTCGGAAACAGTGTTCTTCCTCAGCGTCCTCGACGAGTATCACGGGTACAAAGGCCTGGACGTCCTCCTGGAAGCGATGGCTGAACTTGCCGGCCGGGAGACTGATCCCCCACAGCTGGTAGTCGGTGGTGACGGTCCGCGTCTCGAACACTACAAATCGCTTGCTCGTGAACTCGGCGTCGCCGAACTCGTGACCTTTGTCGGATATCTTGCTGCTGGGGACGTACCAACAGCCTACAACGCCGCCGACGTGTTCGTTCTCCCGTCAACATCGGCGAAACAGGAAGGATTCGGGCTGGTGGCGCTGGAGGCACTGGCATGTGAGACGCCGGTCATCACAACGGATATCGTCGGCGTCGCCGAGGAAATCGCCGATGGGGGGTTCGGTGCGGTGGTTTCCCCGAACGATCCGATCGGGCTGGCCGACGCGATCTCCGCCGTTCTCCGTGACCAGCCCGACGTTCACGCCGGTCGCCAGCTCTGTCTGGAGGACTATTCCTGGGAATCGAGTGTGGATGACTTGCTTGGTGTGTATCGCTCCGTGCTGGAGGCGGAGTCGTGAAGCTGCTGGTCCTCACTCGGGAGTTTCCACCTCACGTCATGGGTGGACTCTCGTACCATCTAGCCTACCTGTATCGTGAGCTGGTCGACCGTGGGCATGCCGTGACGGTCGTCACTGGCGCGTGTGGCGAGGCGACACCTGCAGGTGCGGATCTGGTGGACGACGATATCGACGTTCACACGGTTCCGTATCGAACGTTCCACGCCCAGCATCTGACTGTCCCGCTCAAATTATGGCGGTTCGTACGGGACTTTGATGTCACCCGGTTTGACGTTGCCATCTCGCATACGCCACTGCCTTACGAACTACCGATCCCGACCGTTGGCAAGTATCACGACTGTCCCCAGGCGGAACGGCCGTACTTTCGTGCGGAGCTGGGGAAATTCAGTCGAGTCGTGGATTCAATGCTGAACCCCACCCGCCGGTTCGTCGATCGACGGTCGCTATCGGCGGTTGACATGGCGATATTTAACAGCAACCTGAATCGGGACGCCTGGGCTGGGCAGTATGGGGACCTCCCACCGAATCAGGCGGTACATAACGGCGTCGATCCCGACGTGTTTTTTCCTCGCGATGTCGACGGGGAGTACGTCCTGTTCGTCGGTGATGATCTGCGAAAGGGGGTCGATACGGTCCGCTCGTTCGCCCGGGAAACCGACCGTGACGTATACGTCGTCGGCGATGTTGCGGATCCCAACGTTCGATCGTTCGATCGCGTCAGCCCGGACCGACTCGCCGAACTCTATTCCGGCGCTGTGGCGACGATCCATCCAGCCAAGTTCGAAGCCTTCGGCAACGTCGTGCTGGAATCGCTGGCCTGTGGAACGCCCGTGGTGACGACCAGTCAATGCGGGGCAAGCGAGGTGATCGACGAGACTGTTGGCACCGTGGACGTGCCAGTCGCTGACGGGATCCGGCAGGTTCGCACACTTCGGGAACGCGATTGTGTCGAGCGTGCACGCGAGCACACATGGGGTCGTGTCGCGGGAGAGACCGAGGCGGTTCTGCAAACACTGCTGGACGAACGCCATGACTGACCTCACGAAGGCGTTTCTGTCGATTTTTTCGGGGAAAGTTTCGACAGTGCTGATTACGATCAGCGTGACTCCGCTGCTCGCCCGGTTGCTCGGGAGTAACGCGTACGGCGATTACGCGTTCATGCTGTCGGTGGTCGGGGTGTCGATGATTCTCGTCAACGCGGGGATCTACGACGGTGTTCGGAAGTTCATTGCCGAGCGTCGAGATGATCACCAATGGGTCGCTCACGTATTCGGATTTTACCTTCGCCTCGGGATAGTTCTGGCCGCAATCGCGGCAACGATCCTTCTCGTCGTCACACAGGTCGGTGGTATCGGGCAGGTGTTTGGGTCTGCCTTCGAATCATATTTCATTGTCGTCGCGGTGCTCATTGTCGGCCGTCAGTTGTTCCAGACCACGCGGGGTGGACTCATGGGGTTGGGACTCGAGACCTACAGCGAAACGCTGCAGGTCGGGCGCAAACTCACGTTCGCTGTCATTGCGCTCGGATTGGCAGGCGGCTGGGGTGTCGTGGGTGTCCTTACGGGACACGTCATTGCGAGCATTGGAATGAGTCTCCTCGCGCTGTTGGTGCTTCGATCCCGGGTCGATGTTACTGCCGCGTTGGCGGCGACGCCGACTGACTTCCCGCGGCGGCGATTGGCCCTGTTCAACCTCGAAAGCATCATTTTGACGTTGCTAATGGCCTCGCTGTACCACGTTGATGTGTTATTGTTGAACCCGATCGCCGGGAGTCAGGCGACCGGTCATTACAAGGCGGCACTGATGGTTGCGGAGTTTCTCTGGTTTGGGCCTTTTGCGCTCCAGACAGCGCTACTGCATTCGAGTTCGCGGCTGTGGGCCGAGCATGGACCGGAACGCATCACCACGCTGTCCGCCCGGGTCACAAGACTCACCGTTGCGGTAACCGTGCTCCTCACGCTCGGGATCGCGGCGCTCGTAACGGTGTTCGTGACCCTCTATTTTGGTCAGGCGTTCGAACCCGCCAGCGGGGCAGTCGTTTTACTCCTGCCCGGGGCACTTGGATTCGCGGTCGCCCGTCCAATCTTCGCCATCGGTCAGGGGAAGGGACAGCTTCGGCCATTGATCGTCGCGACTGGTGTCGCCGCTATGCTGAACCTTGGACTCAACCTCCTGTTGATTCCCCGGTACGGGATGATCGGGGCCGGAATTGCGACGAGTTTCGGATACGGCTCGATGCTTGTGATGCACATTTACGCCGCTCGCACGATCGGGTATGACCCACTGGCTGACCTTCGATTGGTTCGACTCCTCGCGACTGTTGGGGTCGCAGCGCCGGTCATCTTCGGTCTGGCGTGGGTGGTTCCCCCGCTTCCTTCGCTGGTTGTCGTTCCGATCGCCGGGGGAATCGTCTACAGCGTTGCAGCGGTCCGGTTTCGGCTCGTCGATCCGGACGAAATCGAATGGGCGCTGGATCGACTTCCCCCGATGATCGCCACGCGACTCCGGTCCGCTGTGGGATGGATTTCCTGATTCGTACGGCGGTTTGGCGTCACGTGGCGACTGGCTGGGCAGCGACAACAGATACGCTTATCCCGCTTGGCTTGTCCAGCAAATACGTTACTGGGACAACAATGACGGACCGGAGCGCACACACCCTGGCTACTCGAGTTGGCGCAGTACGTGATCGAATGCACGGCCTGGACCGTCGTCACCTTGTCGTGCTCTCGGTCCTGGTCCTTGTTGGCGTCTATGTTCGACTCCGTGCGCTTGGCGCGCCGCCGCTGTGGATCGACGAGGCCCATACGTCCTGGGCTGCCCGGAACTTCCTCAACGGGCAGGGGTTTTCGGACGCTGTCGGGCCATCTTCTCCCTACCGGCGGGCATGGCTGACGACATCGCTGCCGATCGCGGGTTCGTTTGCGGTGTTTGGGATCTCCGAGTTCGCTGCCCGGCTCCCAGTCGTGGCTTATGGCGTGCTTGCGATTCCGATCGCCTATCTCCTCGGTGCGCGCTTCGATCGGATCCTCGGCTATCTGCTCGCGGCGTTCGTCGCGCTGGATCCGTTCATCGTGGTCTGGACGCGAACGGCCCGGATGTACGGCCCGCTGTTGTTCGTCTACTTGGCGTCAGTGTACGTCATCCTTCGCTGGTACGACGCCGACTTTCGATTCCGAAGTCCGTATCCGTTCGTGCTCGCGGTGCTGGTCGCTGCTGGGATGAATACCCAGCAGTCGTATCTGGCACTCGGCGCGGCGACAGGGGTGTTTCTGGTTGTCGTGCTTTTGAGTCAGATGTGGGCGAGCGAGGAACTGACGTGGGACAGCTTTGATGGGACGACCAAACGAATGCTTGTCCTGGTCGTGGCTGGTGGGTTGGCGGCCGCTGGATTTCTCGTCGTCCGGGGATTCCCGTCAATCGTCACTGCGCCGGCTCCCGAAGCCTGGCCCGAACGGGGCCTGACCTACTACTGGTCGCTGTTTGGCCGGGAGTATCTCTTCCTGCGAGTGCTGGCGCTGGGTGGCGCGGTGTACGCCTGGGCCCGCTATGAGGCGGCGCGGCTGGTCGTGCTCGCGTTCGTGGTGCCGTTCGTGGTTGCGTCGATCACCCCCCGGAAAGCACCGCGGTACGTCGTGCATCTGGTTCCGCTGCTTGGATTTCTGGGGCTATTGCCGATCGCGGACGGGTTCCGGCTTGCCTGGGACCAGGTCACGGAAGACGTCGAGTCGGTCGGGATCGGCAGCCTGGCCGTTGCGTCGCTTGGTCCGCTGTTCGTGATCCTGCTGGTCGCGTCGCCGCTGGCCGGGTTTGCAGTCGCGGACTCGCCGTACAATCCGCCATATCAGCCCGAGCGGTCGGACTGGGGGGCGGCGAGTGAGTGGCTGGAGGGGCAAGCCGAGGCAGACGACGTGATCGTCTCGACGCGTCCCGAACTGTCGATGTGGTATTTCGGACGGACTGAGTACTTCTTCCGCCAGCGTGGGCTGGAGGCCGTGGTTGAACGAGATGGGGAGTTCGTGCACTCACGGACCGGGACCGTATTCCTGAACGAGACTGCTAACGTGGAGCGGTTGGTGGATGGGGATCGAGACGTGTGGATCTTTGCAGGGAAGAAGTTTGAGGAGCGTTTTACTGATCCTGCCGCCCGGGCGATCATTGAGGACCACTTCGAGCGTAGAGGGGATCCTACGTGGAAGAATGTAATGTTGCATTACATAGCTGCTGGAAAGAGCTGATCGTTGAGTAAACCAACAGTCTAAACTGCTAGATCCGTATATTGGCAACCATGATTGACGGTGTTGAAGTGCGTGACCTGCAAGTGAACGCGGACGAACGCGGTCATCTTGTGGAGGTATTCCGTGAAGACTGGGACGAATACGACCCCAATCCGGCAATGTCGTATTACTCGCTCAGCTATCCGGGCGTCGTTCGTGCCTGGCATCGACACACCCGTGGGCAAGTCGACTATTTCGTTTGTCCTAGTGGACGTATCAAGGTCGGTATCTACGATGATCGGGAGGGATCGCCCACCCGCGGGGAGGTTAACTCCTTCATTATCGGTGCGCATAATCAAAAAGCGGTCCGGGTTCCAGGAGACTGCTGGCATGGATTTAAAGCCCTCGGGAACGAAAATGCAATTCTGATGAACTTTCCTACAAACCTATACGATTACGAAGATCCCGATGAGGAGCGACTCCCACCGGATACAGACGAAATCCCACTCGACTGGGACGAACAACCACACTAACGATGAAGGGATTGATCCTCTCTGGCGGGACGGGATCCCGACTTCGGCCGATCACGCATACTGGACCGAAACAGCTCGTCCCAGTCGCGAACAAACCGGTCATCGAATACGCCGTCGAGGACTTAAAGGAAGCCGGTATCACGGAGATTGGTGTCGTCCTTGGACACAAAGGCCGAGAAGAGATTCAGGCTCATCTCGGCGACGGTTCAGCGTACGGTGTCGACATCACGTACATCGTGCAAGGCAACTCCCTAGGGCTTGCTCACGCCGCGGGGACGGCGCGGGATTTTGTGGGCGAGGATGACTTCGTCATGTACCTCGGGGACAACATCCTCAAACAGGGCATTTCGGAGATGCTCGACAGCTTCGAAGCTGGCGAGTACGGTGCCGGGATCGCCCTTCAAGAGGTAAATACCCCGGAGCAGTTCGGGATCGCTGACGTGGACGCGTCGGGCAACGTCACCCGCCTCGTCGAGAAACCGGACGATCCGCCGACGAACCTGGCACTCATCGGGATCTACGTCTTTTCACCCGCTATCTTCGACGCCATTGAACGGATTGAACCGTCTTGGCGCGGCGAGTTGGAGATCACCGACGCGATCCAGTTAGTCCTCAAGGATGGCTATGATATCGACTCTCATGTCGTCGAAGACTGGTGGAAGGACACCGGGAAGCCCGAGGACATTCTCGAGGCCAACCGACTTGTCCTCCAGGATCTTGACGGATCACTCGACGGGACCGTCGAGCCGGGTGCGGATGTGTCCGGACCGGTAGAACTCGCACCGTCCGCGACCGTCGAAGCGGACGCAGTTGTCCGCGGCCCGGTCTCCATTGACGAAAACACAACGATCGAAGCAGGGAGTTATTTGGGGCCGTATACATCGATCGGACCCGCTTGCCGCGTGGCCGGAACGCATGTGGAGAACACCGTCATTATCGGTGAATCTGACATCTCCTGCACAGAGACAATCGTCGACAGCCTGGTCGGCCGTGGGTCGACGCTGGGGAGTGCTGAGGGAATTCTCCCCGAAGGAAGACGACTCGTCCTCGGCGAGAACTCCGATCTCAAACTGTGACCATGCGCATAATCACACACACCTGTCCGAACTGTGGCACCGTCATCTCGGCGAACGAACTGGAAGCCAACCGCGTGATGAAATGTCCGCGGATCGACTGTGGAGAAGTCCTTCGGTTCAGCGACCTCTCCCATTCAGATCGGGAGTTTTTCCTCGAGAACGTCGAACAGTATTCCATCTAAGTTCGCGAGTTACGACCCCTCTCTGAAGATCTGATCGAGATCCGTCGCCAGGGTGGGCTGTGATCGGTCCAGTACGGCCTCGACGGCGTCGACTGCGAGGCAGGTGTGATGGGGACGGGTCGCTTCCCGGTCGACGTCGCTGAGTTCTCCTTCGACGAGCAGACTCGCTGGTGCTTTCATTCGGGTACAGATTTCTCGGCCGAACTCATGGGGAGTGACACAGGACCGACTCGCCACGTGGTAGGTCCCGGTTCGATCACGCTCGTGGAGATCCAAGAGTGTGTCAGCTGCCTGTCCCGCCCGCGTCGGCGAGACGTGCTGATCGATGAACACCGGCGTTTCCGTCCCTTCGCGTAGTCTCGACCGCACCCATGCCGGAAACCCGACCAGTTCGTCGTCCCCGCGGTGGATGCCGTAGACGAACGAGAGCCGAACTATCGTCGGCTTCGGATGGTGTTCCCGGACGGCACGCTCACCGGCCAGTTTCGTTTCCCCGTACACCTGCACCGGGTTCGGCTCCGCGTCCTCGTCGTACGGGCTGCTTGTCGTTCCATCGAAGACGTAGTCCGTCGAAACGTGGGTGAATGCAATACTGCGCTCGGCACAGGCCGCCGCGATCGTGCCTGGTGCTGTCCCGTTGATCGCCTCGGCAGTCTCGGGTGAGGATTCACAGCCGTCAACGTCGGTCATTGCCGCACAGTTGAGCACCAGGTCGGGGTCGGTCAAGTCGAGGATTTCGGCGACTCGCTCGCGATCTCTAATGTCCAGTTCGTGGGTCTTTCCACCCATCGATGGGGGGTTCTGGTAGTGGGTTCCCAGGATGTCGTACCCACGAGACTGACGTTTGGCGAGGACGTTGCTTCCGAGCAGCCCGTTCGCACCGAGAACGAGGACCGTCATGGCCGGGTGGAGTGATGAAAGACATATATACGTACTGGCCTGCAACGCACAGCCATGCGACTGTTGGTCACCGGCGGTGCCGGATTCATCGGCTCGAACTTCGTCCATCACGTCCTCTCGGAGACGAATCACTCAGTCGTCACTCTCGACGCGCTCACCTACGCGGGCTCGAAGTCGAACCTCGAGGGCGTCCTCGAGGACCCCGGCCACGAGTTCGTCGAAGGGGACATCCGCGATGCGGAACTGGTCTCGGACCTCCTCGCCGACGCGGACGCGGTCGTCAACTTCGCGGCCGAATCACACGTCGACCGGTCGATCGACGGTGCCGAACCGTTCGTCCGGACGAACGTCCACGGGACGCAGGTCCTCCTGGACGCCGCCCTGGACGCCGGCGTCGATCGCTTCGTCCAGATCTCCACCGACGAGGTCTACGGCGAGATCGCCACGGGTCGCTTCGAGGAATCCGACCCGTTGACCCCGCGCAACCCCTACGCGGCCTCGAAGGCCGGGGCCGATCTCCTCGCCCGGAGTTACCACACGACTCACGGCCTCCCGGTCGTGATCACCCGGACCTCGAACAACTTCGGGCCTCGACAGCACACCGAGAAACTGATCCCGAAGTTCATCCGGAACGCTGCCGCCGGCGAGACACTGCCGGTATACGGCGACGGGTCGAACGTCCGGGAGTGGATCTACGTCGAAGACAACTGTCGAGCGATCCGGTCCGTCCTAGCAGACGGCACGGCCGGCGAGATCTACAACATCGGTAGTGACGAAGAACTCACGAATCTGGAGGTGACGCACGCGATTCTGGACGCCGTCGGCGGGTCCGAGGACCAGATCGAGTTCGTCGAGGACCGCCCTGGCCACGATCAACGCTACGCGCTGGATGCCTCGAAGGTTCAACGCCTTGGCTGGGAGCCCGAGTGGTCCTTCGCGGACGGACTGGAACGGACTGTGGAGTACTATCTGGACGGGTAGCGGCTGGGCTCCGAGAGCGGATCGGAACCCACAAGAACGTAATCGGCGAACCTCACGGTAGCTACGAATGGATATCCTCTTTGTCGTCTTGGGCGACGAAACCCGTGCTAGTACCCGCTATCGGGTGTTCAATCTCCTGCCAGCCCTTGACGAGTCGGCTATTGATTACGAGTGTTTCTCCATTGGGGCGTTTGCCGATTCGATCCCTGGTCCTGCATTTCTCGGATACGGTCTGGCTCCACTGGTGATCCTGTCGCGAGCACGTCACTACGACGCGATTTTCCTGCAAAAAGTCCCGCTCCCGTCGCCGTTCCTGTCGGTGCTCAAAACCCAGTGTGAGACCCACATCTACGATTTTGACGATGCTATCTATGCAACACCGCCCTGGAAAGAGCGCCCTGGGATCTGGAACAGACTGCTGATTCAAACCCTTTCTCACAGTCAGCTGGCGATCACTGGAAGCCCCGCCCTTTCGGACTACGCCGCCCAATTCTGTGAACGAACTGTCTGTCTCCCGACAGCGTTGCCCGCCGATGATTACGAACGCGCTCGGGAACAGCGCGACCGTGGCGACGCTGACACGGTGACGATCGGTTGGATCGGCAACCCGGAGAACCTTCACTACCTCGCGTCTATCGCTGAACCGCTTGCAGACGTACTCGATGCCCATTCCGAGGCCCAGCTCCTCGTTATCACTGCGGGCGACCTGCCGGTGACGCCCCTGGAACACCGGGCGGACGTGACCTACCGAGAATGGACGCTGGACTCCGAACTCGACTCGCTCTCGGAGGCGGACATCGGCATTCGACCGCTGTTCGACGACGAATGGACCCGGGGGAAAGGCGGCTACACGTCGGTCGTCCAGACGATGGCGCTTGGCATCCCTGTCGTGGTGACGCCCGTCTCGATGCTCGCTGACATCGTCGAGGACGGGGTTTCTGGCTTGCACGCTGAGACTGACGAGGAGTGGATCGACTCGCTCTCGACACTTATCGACGACGGGTCTCGTCGACTTGCGATGGGTGAGAACGCACTGGATCGGGTCGACGAACTCGACTTCTGGACTGCATCGCGTGCCGAGGAATTCGTGGACCTGCTTCAGTCAATCGAGACCAAATGTCACTGATCAAATCAGCTGGAAAGTTATTCGCCGCGAACGTAATACGATCTCTTCTCGGGTTTGTTGGGATCATATTATTTGCTCGAATACTTGGAGCGACAGAATTGGGATTTTATTTTTTATTCCAGGCATTATTAGGGATGTGCGCCATCCCTGCCGATTTTGGAATAAATTCTGCACTTAAGAAACGGGTGAGCGAAGGAAATGAGAGAAATGAATATCTCACGTCAGCAATCCTTCTGAAATTTATAACCATTTGTGTTGTTTCTGGAATAATATTACTATTTGAGAACGAAGTGAATAATTATATTGGTGCACCTTTGGCTGTCTATCTCATTTTTGGATTATTCACCCAGCAATATTCTCAACTAATGATAAACACATTACATGGGGAATTACGTGTTGGAGAGACGGCAAGCATAGAACTTGTCGAACAGTTCATTTGGCTTGGTTTCGGAATATTCCTAATTTTAGAAGGATACGGTGTAGTCGGGCTAGTATACGCATTTTTGGCTGCTCAAGGAATTAAATTTCTAATTGCGTGGTGGCGATCAAACACTCAATTTGGAATACCGCGTAGGAAGCATTTCACTTCCGTGTTTGACTACTCAAAATTTAGTGTTATTTCCTCAATTGGTGGGTACGCATATAGCTGGGTAGACATCCTTATCATTGGATTTTTCTTGACGGCGAGCCACGTCGGAGCTTACGAAATCGCATGGCGGATCAGTGGGTTAGTATTATTGTTTAGCAGGTCAGTTGGGAAAACAGTCTTCCCACAAATTAGTGAATGGTCAAATGATGATTTCAATCAGAAAATCCGTCGATTGGTTCCTAAAGCAACTACCGCAACACTTGTAATTAGTATTCCTGCGTTCTTTGGTACTCTCCTATTCTCCACCGAGATTCTCGAAATTTTCTTCGGGCAAGAATATCTCTTGGCTTCGACCGCACTCGTCATCTTGATGTTTGAAAAAATCCCTCAGTCAGTCCATAAAATTTGGGGATATTCACTACAAGCAATCGATAGACCGGACTTGGCTGCTGCCGCGACAACCATCTCTTTGGCCACAAATGTAATATTGAATTTGCTGTTCGTTCCGATGTTTGGTCTTACTGGCGCAGCTTGTGCGACCGCACTTTCGTTTGTACTGAACACGAGTTTACATGGATATTATCTTTCTCGGTCAGTACCTTTGACTCTCGAATATGAGAAAATAGCGTGGTGCGTTTTGGCCTCTATTGGGATGACCAGTATTTTGTTCAGTATACAAGGAACAGCCAACATAAGTTCTGAATTCACCCTCATTGGAATCGTAACTGTGGGGGCCCTCATATATTTCTCATTTATCGTATTATACAATCCACTACGGAAAGACATACTTTCCATAATCGACAGTACCACGTTAGGAAATGGACCTAATTGATTCTGACCGCAATCAATAAGTATAGCCCAATATTGGTATACCATCACTAGAATGAAGATATCTGTTATCTGTCCTGACGTTTCACACAATTGTCTTGGCCGTAGCTATCTACTTGCTCAATTATTAGAAAGAAATTATAATGTCGAAATTGTCGGCCCTGAGCTCGGGGACGGAATCTGGCAGCCACTAGAAGATGAGTACGAGTATAAATCTACGAAAATGAGAGGGTCAATCATTGACTTACCTCTTCATTATCGATCCCTCTCACGTAAGATATCTGGGGATGTGATATATGCAACAAAGCCACGTATGACGAGCTACGGAATTAGTCTTGCCCATACTGCGTTCTCTGAGAAACCCCTAATTCTAGATATTGATGATTGGGAGTCTGGGTTTCTCTATGAGGACTCAGCCCATCCGATGATCTCATATATTAAGTCCATTCCCCAAATGGTTAATCTAAATGCTCTCAATTACATGCGATTGCTGGAGTTTTTCTCAGACCGAGCAGATGCTATTACAGTTTCTAACCGGTTTTTGCAAGGGAAATTCGGCGGCTCACTCATCCCTCACGTTCGCGACACAGATGTGTTTGATCCCTCGTTGTTCGATCAGCAAGATGTTCGAGACGAGTTGAACCTCCCAACTGGTAAATGTATTGTACTCTTCAGTGGCACCCCACGTCCGCATAAAGGCGTGGCTGACCTCATCCATTCAATTGATCTACTTGATAGATCGGACCTCATTGCACTCATTGTAGGGGCACATGATTCGGAGTATGTGCGGAAATTACAATCAATGGCTGGTGATTCAGTGATTTTTAGAGGGAAACAACCATTTAACCAGCTTCCCAAATGGATCGCTGCGGCTGATATTTTTGCTATCCCGCAACGAAATTCGTTAAGTACAAGGGGGCAACTGCCGGCAAAGGTGTTTGATGCAATGGCAATGGGGAAAGCCATTGTCGCAACTGATGTCTCAGACCTACCAAGTATATTAGAAGAGTGTGGTGTTGTTGTTGAACCTGAGTCTCCCCAGGAGTTGGCTATTGCAATTCGCGAATTAGTGGAGGACCCGCAGAAGAGAGAGGCTCTCGGTAGTAGTGCGAGGAAAGTATGTGTAGAAAACTATAGCTATGACGCCCTTACTCCAAAAACGACATCTATCATTGATAAAGTCACTTGATTCATTTTAGGAAGTAGCTTGCCCCATCGAGGACCGTTAAATGACAATCTACTGCTGTATATCAAAGCCATCCAACTTCGCCGCGAACTCTACAGAAAACCCGATACGAACCCCTCAAACATGCTCTCCCCGCCCCCCTGAAAATCAACAACCCCCTTCCCAAGAGCGAAGTTGATTGATTGGCTTTGTTACCGCCCATCTCAATAATTATTAATACGGGATCAACTCGATATGCAACCCATTGATGGTGATTAACTGATCCGTTGATGTGTCTTGCGTGCTGACCCCCGCAAAGCACTTCATGCTGATGTTGTCTGGCCAGTTGCTATTGGCTTCAGAGTGGGTGTCGATCGCCTGCCCATTCGCGACCCAGACCACGTTGTGTCCCCCTCCGTTGTCGACCAGCCGGAAGCCGATGTGGTTTCGTTCCGAAAGCGGCTGTGGGTACGATATTTTTGACGATTCGCCAGACTGCAGGTTAAATGCGATCCCCTCTGGATCGTTAACGTCGTTGAAGGACGCGTGAAAGCCGTTCGTCGGCGGGTCAGCGACCTCTCCTGCGAGAGCGAGGTTTCCGACGGAAGCCGTCGGGTCAGCCAACTTAGCCCCGATCAGATAACACCGGATTTCCAGCCACTGCGACCACGAGATCGGAGGGCTGACGATCGCCGTCAGGTCGTCAGTCGACCCGCCGGTGCCAGTGTTCAGGACTACACCCGTCTCGTCGTTTCCGCTAATCAATCCGTCGAAAGTCGGCGTCGCGGGGCCATTGTCTGTCTGGTAATCGAGCCACCACGGGAGTTGCTCGCGTGCGAAATCCGCCCGTAGAACCACGCTATCTGTCGCCTCCACATCTGGCTGTGCGTCTAGCTCATGATCGAAGTCTATCGTGTCACCGTCAAGGAGTGGCATCTGGCTCATGTTGATCACCTCTTGAGGGTCGCGAAGTCTGCTGTCGCGACGCCAATCTGGCCCGTCCCCTCACTCCCACCGATATAGAACAAAACCAGATCGCCATCCCACCAGATCGGCCTCGGATCTTTGACATGTGCATCTTCCCAACTCTGACCTCCCCCCTGCAATAGCACACCCCAGTTGCCGACGGTGATCCCGTCGCGGGTCCATCCCCAGTAAATGTCGAACTGTGAGGACGGTTTGTCCTGCCGTTCCCAGAATCCGAGATAGCCATCAGTGTATTGCAAGAGCACGACGCCGTTGTGGTAGAAATCACCGTCTGGATCGCCCGACCCCGTGGGTTGGCTGCCGCCGAAAGAGACTTCGGCAGTCACCCAGTTGGATTTTCCGTCTGGAGAGTATCTGAGGATGTTTGTTGAGCGCCCTTCTCCGTACTTCCACCACGTTGTGTGATAGACTCCCGCTGGCGTTCGAAAGACTTTCGGATAGCCAGCATGCCCACCATTCGTTGAGAGGACGATTCCGTCATCGATCCAGTTGTCGAGACCATTAGGACTTCGATAGAGTTTGATATTTTCGTTGCCGGTATTGACGTATGCCCAGACCTCATTCTCTTCTTCGTGCCAGAACGCCCCGATCTCGCCATGGTAGCTGTTCGTGATCGACAACTGCCCCCAGTCGGTCCACGGTCCCTCTGGATGATTGGCATACGCGACTCCGGCCCCGTTTTCGTCGTGGGGGGCGTAGTACATGATCAGATCGCCCGGCGCGTCGGGGATTTGCTCTGCTGGGACGATACAGGGATGGCCGACCTCTCCTGTCGTCACCCAATTTGTATCGTCCGCGCTGAAGATAGGGTTCTCGGCTGAGCGCTCGAAGTGCGGTGTCGGCAGCCGTTTTTGGCCCTGAGTAGCGTGATTGGCATGAGCGGACAGCCCCCCGTTCGGCGCAAAATCGGTATAATGTTGCTTTGCACTGAGCAATCCACCCACATGTGCGTCATCCTCTGTGTAGAGACCGTACCCCTCGTCCGACTCGGTCGCGCCCTCAACGCCGATCGCGTCACCACTCTCAGCTGTATTGTGCCCGACAACACCAGCACCGTCTTCTTCCTTTAACTGCTCGAGTATCTTATACACCTTCGATAACATCGGATCGTCCAATTCGTCGGGTGAGGTTAATGGTTGGGGAATATCTGCATCATCTGTACTGACCGATTCAAAAATCGAATTCGTTCCTCTAGATTAATATATTTTCAGTTAGTGATTATTGTAAGTACCGGTTATTAAATCGTTTTATGACCTCCTTTGCACCTTTGTTCCGGAACACTCGGGCTGCTCTGGCGGCCGGCATAATACTCAAATATATTGGTAAAATTAAACGGGATAGAAAATACTCTCCAGTAGAATTAGCGTTCCATCGACCCCGGAGTAGCGCGTCATATAATTGGTTCCCGACTATATCCACTTTGTGCGGATAGTATTTGAAAAACTGTGAATCTACAGTGATGTCTGGGGGTAATTGGTGGTATGGAACTCCACTCTCCCACATTGCGTACTCAAAACTCAGCTGATCTCGTTCTGCCCCGCTTCGATATTCTTCCCACCATAATTCCATAGCTTCTTTGATCTCAGGTCTCATATGATTACGGACTAGCACCCGTGTTTCACTCAGCCCAAAATTTGAAGGGAATCCAGCCTTTCGATATCGATCCATCTGATTTCTCGTAACTTCCGGGTCAGCTATCCCATGTTCTACACATACCTCTGCTTCTTCATAAAGACAATCTCGACTTCGGTGGGCAGGTACTCCTAAATTCACATCTTCTAAAACACTACTATAAAGCGAACTCATTTTGCCGATGATCGCGATATTTGCGTCAACCCACACGCTTTTTTCATACTCTGATAGAAATTCATGTGGGTGACATTTAACCTTCCCACTTTTTAATTTTGGGGATAAATGCGGGAAAGATACCTGCCTTGTCTCCCAGGCTTCTGGAATCGCCCCTGGGTTGTCTGTAAAACATATATAATCTACACTCTTTTCGATCGGTTGCGGATCAAGAACTACATCGTAATCATCGAATACCGCAGTGTATACGACTACGTTTTTTGTTTCGTCCATCACACACAGTACTCCGATTTGACTGGGAAATAAAGTTCAGCATTAACCTTCTCGATCTTTTCGTCTTCATATATACAATAATTGTTCTGAAGTGCTTGCTCAAGTTTTGGTGAAGTTGATAACACTTCTTGTGTCCGATATTCTACAACTACTGCTTTAATTTCTTGGCTTTGGAATGAATGTATTAGTGAATCTGTCATTTTCTGTGAATCATTTCCGCCATTGTATAGATAGTCCCATACTTGTCTGGAAAAATTCTCTGCATTTTTTCTGTCCGCTTGTACTGGGTAAATTGGCTGTGCAGTAAATATAGTCTCATTTTCTTCCGTTTTTTCTTCAATCCTTTCCGAAGCAACTTGTATACTTGAGATTGTTCCTTGGCTTGAGTCATGCGGTCGAACCACCCCACCGAAATTAGCAATAATAACTGGTGATGCTAAACTTCCTATGACTGTAGACAGGACCAAAAGTACTACAATACTGTAGGAGAGGCGCTTTGTGCATTGCTTGCCCAATTTACTCAAGCCGATCCCCATAAATACTGCCACTATCGGCAATAGCTCTTGACTATACGAAATAAATAGCGTCCTGACTCTCAGCAAGTACACGGAAGCAATAGTCAATGCAATCAAAACTAACAGTGTATGTGTGTTCGTCCAGTCTTCCTTCCAAGTGGGTGAAGATATCTTCGTCAATACAATCCCACTGATGATAAATATCGAGATGATTAGTATAATCAGTGTTTCTGATGATTTATAACCGTGAAGTGGGAGAGATTGATTAAATAGGGTATCAAGGAACCAATATAGTGATAAAACAATACTAACATGGATAATAGCTCGTTTAGTAGGGCTCTTTATCCGATTCGATCCAATTTTTCCGAAGAATAATACTAGAGAAAGCAGTATCGGGAGAGAAACGTAAGCTATCTCAGCGATTACTTCACTCTGACGTTCAGTTCCGAATAGATACGAATTAAATCCTGCAGTAGATAACAAAGAATATAGTAGTATCGCCACAATACTATATATCCCAAGTGAGAGAATGTATCGTGCTTTCTCACTAGGCATCTGTTCGGTTGGTGATGATCTTTGGTATATATTGGAAAATATGAATATAGTGAATATGGAGATGAGTAAAAGAGAAATCGGATTTAATAGTTGAAGTGATTCTATAGAAAATGGTAATGTACCAATTAGGTGCTCTCTTAATATGTGTTCAGACTTATTTACATCTCCTCTAGAAATAAATAAATATCCTCCGAAAATACTGGCACCAGATGACGCCAAAAGGAGTATTGCACCACTTACTCGAAGTAATACGGACCTCCCTCCTTCTTCTGAATTATATAATGTGAAATAAAGGGATATTACGATAATGTAGAATATGAGTGTGCGCCGGATTAAAAATCCAGCACCTAAGACAATTCCCAAAATAATAATTTTCTTAAATGGTATTTTTGGTGAATTGAAATATTTTGCAGACCAAACAAGCTGAACAGTGAGAAGTACGATAACAATTGTCTCTGTTTTCAACCATAGTCCCCAGAACAAGGAGAGTGGAACGAACAAATATATCGCTGTCGCAATCTCGGCGGAATGCTGATCTGAGATCGACTTAGTCAGGTAATAAACTCCAAGCCCCCCTCCAAGCGAGGTGCCAATCATCAATACCCTCGCACTGACTATTGGATCACTCCCTAGTTCAAATATAATTGATAGTAAAGCAATAAAAAGCGGCGAGCGAGATGGGTAATCCACAATTGGCGTTTGTCCTTCTGAAAATAGTTTGGCATCGTGTAGATATAACCCAATGTCTGCGTTTACAGCAACGTAATCAAATAAGATCGCTCTGAGCAATAATCCAATGATAAGTAATACGAGAAGATTCCGATATTTACCAATATTGGATTTTAGAATGTCCGGTATTCTCTCAGCTAATCTACTAACTTCCATCGGTATTGGTTAAAGTATAGGTTATTCAAAAGCATTTCCATTATATGAGCGGCGGTGTTTAGTTAAGCCTGAAAAGTGAGGCGGGAGAATTTTCGGATGGTCTATGGCCGAAATCACCCGCCTCAGCGGAAGTAGCGATTGGATCGAGTTAGATTTTGTGGAGCGCGAGCGGACACCGCGCCGGCTGATGGAACTCGGTATTCGATTGCATTTGGCCGGACTGTCACTTTCGAATACCATATCAGAACTTGAGAAGTTCGGTGTCAAACGCTCCCGGAAAGCCGTCCGCGACTGGGTGCAAAAGGCCGATCTACAGCCAGTCAGCGGGAAGGCTCCGAATCAGATCGCACTCGACGAAACAGTGATTCGGATCAACGATCAGAAGTACTGGCTGTACGCCGCAGCAAATCCTGAAACAAACGAATTGCTGCATATTCGGCTCTATTCGACAACGACGACCGCATTGACCGAGATGTTCCTGCAGGAACTCCGCGAGAAACACGATGTCGAAAACGCCGTGTTTCTCGTCGATGGTGCCCAACATCTCCACACTGCGCTGCAACGAGCTGGACTCCGATTTCACGTTGAACGTAGCGGAAATCGGAACAGCGTCGAACGTATCTTTCGTGAGATAAAACGTCGAACGTCTTCGTTCTCAAACTGTTTTAGTCACGTTGAACCGGAAACAGCCGAAAATTGGCTTCAGAGTCTCGCAACATGATGGAACTCGCTAAACTAAACACGACCCCGTGTTGAGCCAGGAGATATATATTGATGAAATCAATACTCTCATCAGTAACAATGCATCAATCACTCTTTAATATCGCGCAACCATGGTGTAGATATTGATGGATATTGTGATGGTTGCACCGTTCGCGTTTTCAGTCAAAGGGACAGTCAGGGCTAGAATGCTTCCAATCGCGGAAGAACTAGTAGATCGAGGACACGATGTTCATATTGTAATCCCCCCTTGGGATAATCCGGATGAGGGGGGACGGATCCGAAATAAACACGGCGTCATCCTTCACCATCTGGAAGTGAAATTTGAATACGGGCTCCAACATATCTATCTTGTCTGGAAGGCAATCAAAAAAGTCCAATCACTCTCTCCCGAGATTGTGCATGTTTTCAAACCAATTGGGGAGTCAAGTGCTGTCGCCCTTTTTTTAACCTTACTGACAGAGTATCCGGTTGTTCTTGATACAGATGATTGGGAAGGTGATGGTGGACAGAATGAAAGGCGGAATCGATCATGGGTAGAAAAACGCCTCATCCACTATCAAGAACAGATCACCCCTCAACTAGTAGATGCGGTTACTGTTGCAAGTCGCACACTTGAAACTCAAATTTGGGGGCACGATATCCCAAAAGGGCGGACCTTTTATGCACCAAACGGCCAATCTCCGAACCGGATTGATATAGAGAATACAAGTGCAGACATCGTTCGCCGTGACCTCGGAATCGGTGACGCGCCTATCGTTCTACTTTACACTAGGTTTTTTGAATATAGGCTTGAACGCATTGTGAATCTGTTTTCTATTGTCATTGATCAATATCCACAGGCAGAATTCATAGTTATTGGCAAAGGAAAGGATAATGAACATAATGAATTTAGAAAGATGGTCGAAGATAGCGATATATCTGATTCCATACACATGCTTGGTTGGATAGAATTTGAAGATCTATCAGACTATTTTTCAGCTACAGATGTGGCTGTATATCCTTTTGAAGATACTCTCATCAACCGGTCCAAGTGTCCGGCAAAACTCACTGAATTGATGGTGTCAAAGGTTCCTGTCGTCGCTGAAGGTGTGGGCCAAATCTCAGAGTATATACAGCATGATCAGTCGGGATTGCTCACTCCCCCTGGTCACCAACAAGCGTTTGCAAACTACGTCATCACATTGCTAAGGGATGAGGATAAACGCAAAACATTGGGAGCTACAGCACGTGAACGTATCCTCTCTGAATTTTCTTGGGGTTCCATTACAGATACCGTTGAAGACTCATATGAGCTTGTGACTTAGAACTCTTCTTAGCTATTGATTCTATTAAAGACTCAGTAACTCTGCCGTATAACGTGTAGTGGTGTATTAATATGTCGTTATTTAGTACTTTCTGAATGGTTTTATTCCAAAAAAGTTTAGCCGTTCAAGGGTATGAGCATCTATATACTAATACACTAATCAGGAACAGAACATGATGGATAAAAATAACAACTCGGCGGCGAAATCGGAAAAGCATCATTCGGAAGAACCGACTGAAATCACAGATAGAATTACTAGCATAGAAAGTGAAAATGAAGAATTGAGAAAAAGACTGGAACTGATTGAACAGGAGATTGGTGATAACACGGAAATCGAGCCCGAAAGTCAGGGTCAGTTGAATCCGAACCCATCTTCCTCTGAGAAGTCTGGCGGTGTGAATTTATCTCGACGAGGTGTTTTGGCGACAATTACAGGAATAGGATTACTTGGCAGTGGAGTAGTCGGGTCATCCAGTGCAGCTACTGGAGATAATATAAAGTTAGGCAATACCCATGAGATCAGTGCCTCAGATGATGCTGGACTTCATATAATAAACAAATCTTCATCAGGACAATCGAATGGGATAATCGGTCAATCTAATTCGACTAGCGGAGTTGCAATATGGGGCTATGCTGCTGCACAAACGGGCTCTACTTTTGGCCTCAGGGGCGAAGTCGAATCTGATCAAGGAGTTGGGTTGTACGGGAAAACGAAATCTGACTCGGGTACAACCAAAGGAGTACGAGGGGCTTCGCTTTCACCGGATGGATATGGGGTTTCTGGAGAGAATTACGCTACGTCCGGTTCAGCGATTGGAGTGTTCGGGAAGACTAGTTCGTCGAGTGGCTACGGCCTCTATACACCCGACGACGCACGCGTCGGGGGCGACCTCAAGGTCGGCGGCAACAAGGAGTTCGTCCAGGCAGTCGATACCAGTGCCGGTCCGAAAGAGGTCCATTACACGGCAGTCGAGGCAGGGACGCCACACACGGAGGTTTCGGACACGGCGGAGATGGAAGACGGGCACGCTCTCATCGAGCCTCCCGAGCACTTCAGCATGGTAACCAGCGCGGAAGAGCCACTCACCGTCCAGGTAACTCCCCACGCCGAGGAACGGGTCCACCCGCAGGTCGTCGAGACCTCCACGGAGTGGATCTCGGTCGAGGACTTCGGTGACGGACCCCAGGACTACCGGTTCTCCTACACGGTCAAGGGCGTCCGCGAGGGCTTCGAGGACAAAACAGTCGTCCAGGAGCCCGAGAGCCCGGACACGCTGTAGTCTCGGCTACTGATTCGGCCCTGTCTTTCCTACGTTCGTCGTCTGTTGATACTGCCAGTCGCCCCCGGCTTCAACCGTCACGGGATCGAGCGATTCCAGACCCGATCAGTCGGGTGACAGTCACCCGGATAGTGTCTCTCGACAGCGACCAGAGCGATCGCCTTCGGGCTGACGTACCGCTTACGGACCACAGGACGTGGCAGACTCTATCTGACCTGCACACGTGGGCCGATAGCTATCAACACCCATATTTCATACCACGAAGATGTGGTCTGCAATGTCCAGTCGAGGGTGGAGACAGGTACTCGACGAGGGGGTGCGTCGGTCCGAGGAACGCCGCCAGACGGTCGTGGTCAGACTCGAAGCGGCGGATCTCGGGTCCGTTACGACGAGAGCTGACGGGGTAGAGACGCTGAAACAGCATGCAGACCGGAGTCAGCAGTCGATCCGCCGGTTCGCGCTGAAGCGTGCCGGGATGGAACTGCGGGACAGCTTCTGGATCACGAACGCAGTGCTGGTCGATGTGGACACCGAGGACGTTTCGTTGCGGGAGCTCGCCGAGCGTCCGGGTGTCAAACGGATTCACGAGAACGTGGCGTTCCAGGCACACGAGGCGACGACAGACCAGGACGGCAGTTACACGTACGGACTGCAAGAGATCGACGTCCCGCAGGTCTGAAATAGCGTCGGTGTCACGGGCACGGGGGCGAAGATCGCGGTCCTCAACACCGGGATTGATGTTAGCCACCCGGACTTGGAGCTGTACACGACCGACGAGTCCGATCCGACTCACCCGGGCGGCTAGAAGGATTTCAGATCGGAGGGATATACCGAGCCCACCGACGGGCAGGGCCACGGCACACACGTCAGCGGCACGGTCTCCGGCGGTGACGCGGGCGGGACGCACATCGGGGTTGCGCCGAACTGTGATCTCATCGTCGGGAAAGTACTCGACGATTTCGGGAGCGGACAGCTCGATAATATCATCAATGGGATCGAGTGGGCCGTCGATCAGGGTTCCCATGCCATCAACATGAGCCTGGGATTTTCGGGATATTCCGACCCCTTGATCAAGCCAACCCAGAACGCGATGGCGTTGGGAACGCTCGTGGTCAGTTTCTCCGGCAACTCCCAGGTCGGCTCCAGTGGCTCGCCGGCGAACGTCTACGGCAGTAGCCTTGCGATCGGGGCGAGCAACGAGTCCGAAGCCATTACGGACTTTTCCAGCGGCGAGGTGATAGATACGTCGGCGGATTGGGGGTCCAGTGCACCCAGTGACTGGCCGGCGGAGTACGTCGTTCCGGACGTGTCTGCACCGGGAAATGCCGTGAATAGCTCGCTGGCCGGCGGCGGATACGGGACCAAATCCGGGACGAGCATGGCTTCGCCTCACGTCGCGGGCGTGGTCGCACTCATGGTTGCGGCGAGCGCCGAACAGTTGACCCCAGGCGACATCTGGGAGTATCTCGAACAGACGGCCTGGAAGCCCGACAACTGGCAGGAGCTAGACGACGCACCCCTCGAAGGCGATCTTCAACTCGACGGCACGAAGAATTTCGTGCAGACCGTTGATACCACCGCGGGCCAAAAAGAAGTCCATTACAACGCTGTCGAGTCGGGAACGGCACATACTGAAGTCACGGACACGGCGGAGATGGACGACGGCCACGGACTCGTCGAACTCCCGGATCACTTCGGGATGGTCACCAGCGAGGAGGAGCCACTCACCGTCCAGGTCACGCCCCACGCCGAGGAGCGCGTCCACCCGCAGATCGTCGAAACCTCGACGGAGTGGATCTCGGTCGAGGACTTCGGCGACGGACCGCAGGATTACCGCTTTTCCTACACGGTCAAAGGCGTCCGGGAGGGCTTCGAGGACGAGGATGTCGTTCGGGAGCCGTCCGGACCGGGATCGCGCTGATCGTAACGCGTCGCTGCGTCTCCCCGTTCTTTTCGACAGCGTATCCCCGCTCAGGGAGACGCGACGCCAGCAGTCACACTCAGGAAATACTGATCTGCGCGGTCGTCTCCGTCGGGCTACCGGAGTTGAGACCGACGATCCCGAGCACGTACGTCCCGCCGACGTACCGATCGGGAATGTCGACCGTTAGCGAAACCGATACCGAGGATTGCACCGAGTTCCAGGCGAACGCCCCGGACCCCGAAGACGAAATATTGTCAGTAAATGTTCCGCCGTCAGTCTGCGTCGAGACGAGCGACCAGTCCGTCCAGAGGTCTTCGAGGACGATCTCGCCGATCTCGCTCCCGGAGATCGAGATAGTCGCTTCGCCGCCGGCCGAAATCTCATCCCCGGTTGCGCTGACCGAGGCGATCAAGGAGTCGTAAGCGGCCTTGACGTCGACGTATCCGTGGCCGATGTCGCTGTTGATCGGGGGATCGACCGAGGTGTCATTGATATCCCGCGCGGTCCCGAACAGGCTTTCCCGGGCGTCGACATTGGACAGCCCGGTGAGGTCCATCAAGAGGCCGGACGCGCCGGCGACGTGCGGACAAGCGGCCGATGTCCCGTAGAACTCGTCCCCGAAATAATCAGGATCATCTCCATATGTGTCCGATTGCGTCCCGTCGGGGCCAGAGATGTCGACGCCCCGCCGGCCGTCCTGGGTCGGGCCGCGTGAGGAAAACCCTTCGAGTGTATCGAAACTGTGTTCGACGGCCGCGGTCGTCAGTGTTTCCGAGTCGGCCGAGGTCGCCGGAATACCCAGACTCCGTTCGGCAGTGTATGTCGGGAACTCGATGTAGTTTCCCCAGGCGAAAAGGTCCAGATGGTTCGACGCCGAGAGACCGTCGTTTTGGATCTTGATGTAGCTGGTCGCGCTATCCGGCATCGATAGTTCCTGTGCCGGGGTCGTCGTCTTCGTGAATGTCTGGAGGTGGTTCTGATTGCTGTCGTACAGTTCGACGATGTAGTCCTGGTTGCTGTCCCAGTCGCTATCCGACTGGACGACCAGCAGCTGGCCGCTGGCGGTGGTCGTGACCTCGAAGAACGTTGTCCCCTGGTCGTCGAACTCGACATAGCCGTTCCCGTCAGTCTGGACCGGGCCGTCCCAGTGGCTTCCGTTCGCTTCATTCCCGGCCGAGACGGCGAACAATCCTCCTGTCGAGGTATTTCCGCCGGTCGCCTGCGTGTACTCGCTGATTCGCTTGCTGAGATAATCCTGTCCGTCGAGCCTGATTGTCGGCTTGTATCCGAGTGACATGGACATCACCTCCGGCTCGTGGGCAGCCGTGATGGTGTCTATCAGGTTGGGAAACGAAGTTCCGACAGCAGAGGCCAACACGAGGTCCGCATCCGGGAGCATCTCCGCAACGATTTCGGCACAGGCGGTGCCGTGTAATCCGGGAGTACTGGGCCGGAAATAGTCGCTGAAGCCGATCTGATCGATAACTTGGTCCTGAATCTCATTCTGATCGGGGTTGAACTGCTGGTCGATAATCACGACCGTTACGTTTTCGCCTGTGACCCCTTCGTTGTGGACCTGGTCTGCGTTCGTCGTCGAAATCCCTTCCGAGGTCGAGTGTGCGATTGGGTCCGCCCGTTCTTCGACTTTTCTGACGCCGTGTCCGGTTGCGAGGTCGGTGATCCGGTCAGCGTGGACCGTGCCAAAGACGACGTCCCCGGAGCCAACCAGGTTCGACGCACCAATCGATTCCGCGTGTTTCCGTACTGCATCGATTCGCCCGTTCGCTACGTGGATCATTACGTCGAGTGTCTCTGAAGGCTCACGGGCCGCTTGTGTCCAGTTTCCGTCCGTCGCGATCTGTTCCTGCAGGGGAACTGCAATACGTGATGGTTCGCCAGAGCTCATCGTGTTTCTCCCTCCACGCACGCGCCGTCATTATCTAAGATCACTTGACGACCATCGGCATCGGTAAATGACGCCACCGCCGGCGGCTGGAATGCCATCGATTGTCCAGCCAATCGTAGAGATGTCATTGGCTATCAGTCTCGGGTTCGGCAAAAAAACCTTTCCCCGTTACTACCTTTTCTATCTGGAAACATCCGCTACAACTCGGTCATTTCGGCGGGTTGCTCTCGACAGCAATTGAGCTCATTGATTCATTGACTACCCGTTAGTTTAGCTGAAGCGGGGCGCAGCCATGATTTCGATTTTGGTCATTAGGACAAAACTTATGCACTCTGGTCGTGATTTTCTAATAAGAGAATGACTGACAAGTGGTCCAGGCGGAAGGTCCTTCTCGGCTTCCCAGTGCTGTGGCTCGCCGGCTGCATCGACCGAGACGGCAGCGAAATGTCGCTGGACGGTTCCACCTGGACCAAAACGCAGACATCGACCCAGACGGCAACGACCACACCGACTTCAGACACTCAAAGTATGATCGATAGACTTCCCGAACCAAGCCCGCTTGGAACCGTTCTGACGGAACTCGTCCTCGCGGAAGACCGCGATGGATTTGCGAGCGAACACGGCATTGCGTTACGGAACGGGACTACCAAAGTGGAACTCGAACTCAAGGGGGGCGGAGACCTGCCACGAGACCTGTTAGCGGAGGTTGACTCGGAGTATGGGACGATGGCCGTCGCCTGGGTGCGTGTTGGGTCTCTCGTTGATGTCGCGCTCTCTGAAGATGTCCGGGCCGTAAAGCACTACAGCGAGCCGATGGCCCACAACTGACCGCTGTGCTCCCCCTCGGATGTCTATCACGCCTGCAAATCACTTGATGAACTCTCGAATCCGATACGGCTCTTCGTCCTTCGCTTGTTGATAGCCTTTGATCGCAATATCGGCCAGAATCCCGGAGATGAAAAACTGGACGCCGATCATCACCATAAACACCGCAAGTAGCGGTAATGCGGTCGCTGAGAGGTTCGTTCCTGAATAGAGTTTCAACCACACGGTGTACAATCCAGCAAGTCCCCCCAGCCCCATCGACAACACCCCCAATCCACCGAAGATGTGCAGCGGTCGTCCGGAGAACTTCTGCCAGAACCAGACGTTCACCAGGTCGAGAAAGCCCTTCGGGAGGCGTTGCCAGGAGTAGGCCGTCTCCCCGTTTTGCCGGGGACGATGATTGACCTCGATCTCGGCGATCCGGTAGCCGCGCCAGCTCAACAGCGCCGGCACGTATCGGTGCATCTCGCCGTGGAGGTTGAGATCCTTCGCGGCGGGCCGGCGAAAGGCTTTCAGGGTACAGCCGTAGTCGTGGAGGTCGGTTCCCAGAAACACCTGGCGCATCCCGGCGGCCAGACGCGAGAAGAACCGCTTGGTCGCCGGATCGTCCCGTTCGCGACGCCAGCCCGAAACGCAGTCGTATCCTTCCTCGAGCTTCGCGATCAGCCGCGGGATGTCCGACGGGTCGTTCTGGCCGTCGGCGTCCATCGTGACGATGATCTCGCCGGCGGCAAAGTCCAGCCCGGCGTCCAGCGCCGGGCTCTGGCCGAAGTTGCCACGGAACTCCAACACTTTGAAGCGCTCATCCGTCTTGTGGATTTCCCGCAGAATTTCCACACTGCTGTCCCGGGAGCCATCATCGACGAAGATCACTTCCCAGTGATTGGACTCGTCTTCCAGCATCGTTCGGAGTTCGTTCGCGAGCGGACGGAGATTTCCTTCCTCGTTGTAGACGGGCAACACTACCGAAAGTTCGGGCTGCTGGGGGACCTCCTCGGCGAGTTCGTCAAGGGATAATTCGACCGCCACTTTGCTGTTCGTACTCGGAGATGGGACTTATACGTATTGATGTTTGCAATCGTTTCATGAGGCATATTCCATGGCTATAGACGGTCCCACAACCCGACGACTTGTCGCCGTTGGTGCGCTCGTCTGCCTGGGCCTCATGGCTGGGGTCTATTACGGCGGGCAGCCGCCGGACCCTTCTCTGGGCGCTCCACCGTCGAGTGACGAATTGATCGCCAACTACGGTGCATACCTCGATCAAGCAGTCGTCGTCACGGGGGCCGTCACCGACACTGATCCGCTCACGATCACGGCAACGAGTCAGTATGGCGAAACGATTGATCTCCGGCTCCAACATGTGGGCGTCCAGGTCATGGGAGGCGACTATCTGAGCGCCTCCGGCACGGTCCGCCCCAACAATACGATCGCGGCGACCAATACCGTCAAGAAACCGGGATCGACGTACTGGCGAACACGTCTCCTCTCGCTGCTTGCCGGCCTGATCGTCCTCGGTGTGGCTCTCCGCCACTGGCAGTTCGACCTGCAACGATTCGAAGTCCGCCCCAAGGACGAACCCCTTCGAATCAGCACACTCCACAGCGGTGGTGACGATGGCTGACCTACTGACACACGTCCTGATCGGCTACGCGGCGGCGACGCTCCTCTCCCGACGTTACAAGTGGCTCACGGGGACGTGGGTCACCATCGTCATGATCGGGGCACTCCTGCCTGATCTCGATCACGTTTCGATGATCGTCTCCGCGGGCGAGATCCACCGTGCTCTCGGCGTTCCCTTTTCCTGGACAGTTCTCCAGACTGGCGGCGGCGTCCTCGTGACGATTCTCGTCGGAACGGTCCTCGCTGTCGAGCACCGTCGACGCGTGTTCGCGCTCCTGTGGCTTGGTGCCGGACTCCACCTCTTCGCTGATGTGCTTGTCCGCGTACCTGACGGTCGCTCCCAATCGGTCTTCTGGCCGCTGACACAGTATCAACCACCGTCTCCGGGACTGTACCTCAGCACGGATCTTTGGCCGCTGCTCGTCGCCGCCGCGCTGGCGTTCGGGAGCTGGTATGCCGTTCGGTATCGGTCTCTGACAGGTCAGTGAGCTAATCTCGGAGGCGCCCGCCATTCCCTATCGACGCATCCGCGTTTCCCTGTCGGCGAGCCTGCCACGCGAGCGGCGAGCGCGGACTGATCTCCCGAATCAGGCTGAATTCGTTTGCTCGCCGCCGTCAGCCATCCACACGAACAAAAGCCATTATACCCGATCCGACCCTCTCGGCGGACAGTCCCGAATGCCAGCCCACGATTCGAGTCCGGTCGAGTTCCTGGATGCCGACAGCGACCCCGCCCCGACGCTCACCGTCGTCCTGCCGACCAAAAACGAGGCCGCGGGGATCGGCAAGTGTCTCGAGACGCTTCGGAACGCGGTCGCCGAACTCGACGTCCCGACGGAGGTGATCGTCAGCGACAGTTCCACTGACGGGACGCCGGAGATTGCCCGCGAATACGGCGCTCGCGTGGTCTCCCCGGATCAGCCGGGCTATGGCTATGCCTATCGATACGCCTTCGAGCGTGCTCGCGGGGAGTATGTCGTTATGGGCGACGCCGACACGACGTATGACTTCGCCGAACTCCCGAGACTCTACGACCGTATGGTCACCACTGGCGCGGACCTGGTCCTCGGGAGTCGTTTCGCCGGCGACATCAAGCCGGGAGCGATGCCGCCTCTCCACCAGTACGTGGGGAATCCAGCTCTCACGTGGTTTCTGAATCGCTTCTACGATGCCGGCGTCAGCGATGCACACAGCGGCTTTCGACTCATCCGGCGTGATGCCCTCACGGACCTCTCGTTGCGCACCGACGGCATGGAGTTCGCCAGCGAGATGATCATGGAGGCAAGCGCCCGCGGGTACTCGATCGAGGAGGTTCCGATCACCTACCATCCGCGGGTCGGTGACGCAACCCTGGATAGCTTCCGTGACGGCTGGCAACATCTCCGATTCATGCTGCTGAATGCGCCGGGGTATCTGTTTTTGCTCCCCGGCCTGGGGCTCGTCGGGTTCGGGATTGCGATCATGACGCTCGCGTTTTTCAACGTCGAGGTGACAGCACTGATCGGCCAGGAGGCGTGGTTCGGGACCCGCTCGATGGTTGCGGGGAGTCTGCTGACACTCGTGGGGTATCAGGTGGGCAGCTTCGGCGTGTTTGCGACGGTGTCGTCGGACCCGATCCGCCGGCCGACTGACGCCGTCACCGAGTGGATCGTCACGAACCTCCGACTGGAAACTGGCGTTGCCCTCGGTCTCGCACTCGTTGCGATCGGCATCGCGTATGCCGGCGCACTGATCAGTCAGTGGTTGTTCGTCGGGTACGATGCGCTGCCCCGCCTCACGCACGACGTGCTTGCGTTTACGATCATCGTAATCGGCATCCAGACCATCTTTGGGTCGTTCTTCATGGAATCGATCAGAACTGACTGACGTCTCCCGTTTCGACAGTGCTCAGTCGCGCTGTCCCCAGGTTCCGAAAACGGCGTCCTCATACGCACCCAGGGCCTGTGTCGTCACCGCTTCCCAGTCGTAGCGCGCTGCGCGTTGCTTGCCTGCCTCTCTTTGGGGGGTTGTCAATGCCCGCTCGATGCCGTCGGCCAGCGCGGCCGGTGACGCGCCCACCAGAATGCCAGCGTCACCGATGACCTCGGCGGCGGCAGTCTGTGGCCCCTCGACGGCCACCACCGTACAGTTCGCGGCCATCGCCTCGACGAGTGTGATCCCGAAGCCTTCCCGGGTCGATGGTGCCACGAACACGTCGGCGGCTTTCATCTGCCCGATCACGTCGTCGTACTCTTCAACGAATCCCAGAAAGGTGACCTGTGACGTGATGCCCAGCGTCGCCGCAAGTTGTTCTAACTCCGGCTTGACCGGGCCATCGCCGATGATGCCGAGCGTCACCTCGGCGTCCAGCCTCGTCAGCGCTCGAAGCAACGTGTCGATGTTCTTCGCGTCGATCAACCGGCCGGCGAAAAGCAGGTCAAACCCCTCCTTGACGGGGGTAGTGGCCCGAATCTCCTCGTAATCGATGCCGTTAGGAACGACGGCAATCCGGTCTCTGTCCGGGCCTATGGCCGCCAGCCGGTCGGCAGTGACCGATGACACTGCAATGGGGTACTGGGGAAGCTTCGCGACCGCGCGCTCGACGGCGATCCCGCCGCTGCCGAGTGCGCCCAGATACTCCCACCAGTACTCCCGCCAGCATTCGTGCCACGTCGTCACTAACGGCACGTCAGTTCGCCACGTGCGTGCTGCCGCCGGGAACACCGGGAAGTACGGAAAGACTGACGCCACGAGGACGTCGTGCTCCCCAATGTGGGTGGTAAGCGGCCTCCGGAGACTCATCGCGAACTCAATGGCCTCCTGGATCGATCGCCGACCGTCCGTGTAGAGACTGCGCTCATCGGCGACTGCGCGTAGCTCCAGTCCCTCAAACGTCCGCTCCGATGGACCGTCCCAGAAGTGACGGCTGTATACCGTCACGTCGTGGCCGCGATCGACAAGTCGAGTGCCGATTTCGTAGATCCGCTTCTCGGCACCGCCGGTGACGAACGGATAGACGACATTCGAGACGTAGGCGATGTTCACGGTGTCTCTCCCGTCTCACATCCGGCTTCCCGTGTCAGTGTAGCGCGGTCTTCGGTCATCGTCCGCTGCCGCCTTCGATCTCGACTGTGTTTCCATTCTCGACTGCGTCTGCGGACACGTTCACCGTCCGATTTCCGACGGTGTAGGTCCCCGGATACGGTGTCCTGAACTGGATTGCGCCGGTCGAATCGACGGCGACCGTCTGCGTATATTCGAATTCCGTTCCCGATGGTGGGACCGTCACCGTCGTCGACACAGTGACGGACTCCGTTGCTGACACCGTCCCCGTCACAACTGCGCCCGGAACAAGCCTGAATGCGTTTTTGGCATTCCCTTCGGCGTCGTAGATTACCTGGTAGTGTTCGAGGGCTTCGACGGTTCCACTTTGACTTCCGAAATGGTCGTGCAGCCTGGTTTGCATCGTCTCTGTCTGCGCGTCGTCGAGCGGTTCGGTCACGATAAATCCGGTACGGTTGGCGAGTCGGTCGTACCACTGCCGTGAATCGGTTGCGAAAATGAACTTTCCGTAGTTGTCCTTTGCAAAATCATATGAGTGTGATTCGCCGCTCACCATGTGATTGAACGCCCGATTACGCCCCCACTCGCTAAACACGTAGTTTTCGGGATACGTGAGTTCATGCTCGTCAGCGTACTCTTCGAGGAACGTGCTGACCTCGTAGGTGTCCTCGGAAATGGTGAGTTGACTCTGCTTGATCGGTGTTTGGACCAGCCCCAGGCTCGCGACGAGCATGAATAGCACCACGACGGTTCCAACGGTGCGCCGATCGGGGAGTGTAATCGACCGAATACGGGTGGTGTCCGTTGGCTTCCAGTTGACGGGTGCGGCGATATCGACGGCGCTCGCGAGATGGACGAACGCTGGTCCGGCCAGTACTGCATTGAACACCGCAAACGGTCCCGCAAAGCGGTTCTGGACGACGGCCAGCAGCAAAAAGTACCAGCCGTACACGACGATCGCCAGCCATGCAGGGCGATGAGAGCCGTAGACGTGATATGTCATCGTGAACAGACTCCCGAGGCCCAGTACGACCCCGAACCCGAGAAACAGGAACGGCCCTATGACGCTGCCGAGTTCGCCGCTGAAGATCGATTTCGTCTCGACGATATCGCCCCACGTGTACGCCGCCATATAATCCACAAACTCGGCAAGACCCGCTGACAGTGGTGGGACGAACAACCAGACCGCGAGCAAGCTGGCCACACCGACACCCAGGAGAGTGCCGGTCGACAATCCCAGCGGGAGGTCGTACTGCCGAACGAGGGAGGCAAACGCCGCGAGGACGACCACCCCACCGGCAAGCAGCACCGGCGCCAGGACACGATATAGCGAGAACCAGCCGAATGCGAGATGCACGCCAGTGGTGAGCACAGATGCGATGGCAAGTCCGGCAAACAATACGACAAGCAGAGGGGTCGGAGAGCGTTCCGTCCGAAGGATCGAAAGGACCGCGATGAACGCGAACAGGCCGACAGGGACCACGAACAGCGGGCCACCGCGCCAGGTCAGTATCTGGGACGCGATGGCCACACCCAGTAACGCTGTCAGAAGCACGTCGGATCGGTCAATCGCTCGCCATGACCGCCGACGCTTCGCCATGAATGCAGTCATGGCGAGAGCGGTCACGCCCAGCCAGACGAGATCGAGGGCATCGTGATCAGCAAACCCAAGCCCCATGCGGTAGCCCACCACGGGAGTGACAGCGAACAGCGCGAGCGCAGCCACGCCGATCCGTCGATCCTTCGTCGCGGTGAGCGCGAGCCGGTACACCACCACTCCGACGATCACTGCGGCAACCACGGGGTACCAGGCCAGGAGCAGTCGGGCAGTTTCGGCTGAACCACCCAGCAGGGCTGATTGCCACCAGGTGATGACAACCAACAACAGATCATGATTCGCCAGCGCCTCCGGGAATTGCGCCAGTGAGCCGGGATCGAATGCCTGAAACGACCCATCCAGGAGATACTCGACCCAATAGACAAACAGATACGGGTCGTTTCCTGCGATGACGACTCGCCCGTCACGGAAGACGCTTCCAAAGGCAAAGACCGACCGCATTCCCACCACCAGAACGACCGCCCCAACGAGGGCGGCCAGGTCAACTCTCGAGGCCGAAATTCGATGGCGAACGCCATCGACTGTCGGGGATGCCGTCGTTTCGCTGTCGTCCCGTCCATCGCCATCGATCGCTGCCCGTATTTCCTCCCGGTTCCGGAGGACGTATCCGTCATCGTGCTCCGCCACGAGGCCACGCGAGACAACTTCTCCGAACTGGCCCGAGTCAAGCGGGATATCGTTGAAGGTCCAGGGGCGATCCTGATCGATTTCCAGCAGGGTCCGCAGGTCCGACGCGAGTTCCGGCCGGTCGGCTAACAGCGCGTCTGTGGCCTCCCGGATATCCGTCATATTTCCTTTCGGACACGCCTACCCAATAAACTGCCCGACTCATCTCAGTCCGGCCGTCAAAGTAGTGGGGAAATCGTATTGTGTTCCGACCGGGTATCATGGCTATGCACGATCTCGATGAAACCGATCTGGAGATCCTCTCGATGCTTGCCGAAGATGCTCGCCAGCCCTTCAGCGATATCGGCGAGGCAGTCGGACTGTCGGGACCGGCCGTTTCCGATCGGGTCACGCGCTTACGGGAAGCGGGCGTTATTCAGCGGTTCACGATCGACGTCGATCGGACGCAACTTCGTGCTGGCGTCCCCATGTTGGTGCAGGTCGAACTCTCCGGGAACTCTGTTGAGACGGTTCGGGAACGTGTCCGTGACGCGGATGGGGTCGAACACGTTTTCGTCACTGCGGAGGGTGACGTCTGGTTTTACGCGCGCGCCGAGGCCCAGAACGTCCGGTCGTGGGTCGCTGGATTGCTTGCGGACGTCGACGTCGAGGGCTACGCCGTCACCCTGATCGACGACGTCGAGTGGACACCGTCGATCGAGGGCCTGGAGTTCGCACTCACCTGTGCGGAGTGTGGGAACACGGTCGACAGCGAGGGAGAGACGGCCAGGATCGACGGCGACGTCTATCACTTCTGTTGTCCGTCCTGTCTGGATCGCTTCGAGACCCGGTACCGGCGACTCGAAGAGGGGGCGTGAGACGGGCTTTGGAATCGAAAGTATCCCTGGGGCCGGAGCCGACTTCTCGAAGCGAAAAGTGGCCTAAAGCGTGAACCCGTACGTATACATATCATGGCTACACGAACGACCCATCTCGATATTACGGGGATGTCCTGTGCGAACTGCTCGGGAACGACCCAGGACACTCTCGAAACCCTCGACGGTGTGATAGAAGCAAGCGCCAACTTCGCCACCGACGAGGGGTCAGTCGAGTACGATCCGGAGGTGGTAACGCTCGGTGAGATCTACGAGGCGGTCGAGAATGCTGGCTACGGCGCAGTATCCGAGACTGTCACCGTCGCGATTTCCGATATGTCGTGTGCGAACTGCGCGGAGGCCAACGCGACCGCCCTCGAAGACACGCCGGGCGTGATCGGGGCGGAGGTGAACTACGCGACCGACGAGGCCCAGGTCACCTACAACCCTGCCGAGGCCTCGCGAGCGGATCTCTACGATGCCATCGAGGCCGCTGGCTACTCGCCGGTCCGTGAGGACGACGACGACGCCGGGGACGCCGGGGCGGACGCGCGCGACGCGGCACGGGACGAGGAGATCCGCAAGCAACTTCGACTGACACTGTTCGGCGCGCTACTCTCGGCCCCGATGCTCGTGTTCATGGCGGACAAACTCGTCCTCGGCGGCGGGATCGTCGCCGGTGTCGAGTCGCTCGTCGGCATCAGGCTGGGCTGGGTCGAGTTCGCGCTCGCGACGCCCGTCCAGGCGCTGCTCGGGTGGCCGTTCTACAAGAACTCGTACAACGCGTTGGTGAACAACCGGCGGGCCAACATGGACGTCCTGATCGCGCTGGGATCCTCGACGGCGTATCTCTACTCCGTCGCAGTCCTCTCCGGACTGATCGCGGGCGAGGTTTACTTCGATACCGCCGCGCTGATCTTGGTGTTCATCACGCTTGGCAACTACCTCGAAGCCCGTTCGAAGGGCCAGGCCGGTGAGGCACTCCGCAAGCTCCTGGAGATGGAGGCCGAGACGGCGACGCTGATCGGTCCGGACGGGACCGAACGGGAGGTACCACTGGAAGAAGTCCAGACCGGCGATCTGATGAAAGTCCGGCCGGGCGAGCAGATCCCGACCGACGGCGTCGTCGTTGATGGCCAGTCGGCCGTCGACGAGTCGATGGTGACCGGCGAGTCCGTCCCAGTCGAGAAAAGCGAGGGCGACGAGGTGGTCGGGTCGACGATCAACGAGAATGGATTGCTGACGGTGAAGGCGACGAAGGTGGGCGCTGACACCGCCCTCCAGCAGATCGTTCAGACCGTCAAGGAGGCCCAGTCCCGCCAGCCCGAGATCCAGAACCTTGCCGACCGGATCTCGGCGTACTTCGTCCCGGCGGTCATCGCGAACGCCGTCTTCTGGGGCGTCTTCTGGTTCGCCTTTCCCGAAGTGCTGGCTGGGTTCGTCGACGCGCTGCCGTTGTGGGGGCTCGTCGCGGACGGCCCCGCAGTCGTCGGCGGTGGCGTCTCCGTCTTCGAGTTCGCCGTGATCGTCTTCGCCTCGGCGGTGTTGATCGCCTGCCCCTGCGCGCTCGGGCTGGCGACGCCCGCGGCGACGATGGTCGGGACGACCATCGGCGCGCAGAACGGCGTCCTGTTCAAGGGTGGCGACATCCTCGAACGCGCGCGAGACGTCGACACCGTCGTCTTCGACAAGACGGGCACGCTCACGGAGGGCGAGATGGAACTGACCGACGTGGTCGCCCTCGACGGGGAGGGGAGCCCAGTCGGGAACGGTGACAGCGAGGCCGCCGCAGACGGCGGGTCATTGACCGAACGCGAGCGTCACTCCGAGGACGACGTCCTCAGACTCGCGGCGGCGGCCGAGAGCGGTAGCGAACACCCCCTCGCCCGTGCCATCGTCGACGGTGCCGAGGAGCGAGGGCTGGACGTCCCCGACCCCGAGAACTTCGAGAACGTCCCCGGGCACGGAATCCGGGCCACTGTGGGTGACAGCGAAGTTCTGGTCGGGAACCGCAAACTCCTCGAAGACGAGGGGATTGACCCTGCGCCCGCCGAAGAGACGATGGAGCGTCTCGAACGCGAGGGCAAGACGGCGATGCTGGTTTCGATCGACGGCGAACTCGCGGGCGTCGTCGCCGACGCCGATACGGTGAAGCAAGGCGCAACGGAGGCCGTCGCTGCCCTGCGCGGGCGCGGCGTCGAGGTCATGATGATCACCGGTGACAACGAGCGGACCGCTCGCGCCGTCGCCGAGGACGTCGGGATCGACCCCGACAACGTCCGCGCGGAGGTCCTCCCCGAGGACAAGTCCGATGCCGTCGAGCAAATTCAGAGTGACGGGCGCAAAGCGATGATGGTCGGCGACGGGGTCAACGACGCGCCGGCCCTCGCCGTGGCCCACGTCGGGACGGCCATCGGCTCGGGGACGGACGTCGCGATCGAAGCGGCGGACGTGACGCTGATGCGCTCGGATCCCCAGGACGTGGTGAAGGCGATCCGGATCTCCGACGCGACGCTGCAGAAGATCAAACAGAACCTGCTGTGGGCGCTGGGATACAACACGGCGATGATCCCGCTGGCCTCGTTCGGGCTGCTCCAGCCCGTCCTCGCCGCGGCGGCGATGGCCTTCTCCAGCGTCTCCGTGCTGACCAACAGTCTGCTGTTCAGGCGGTACACGCCCGAGGAGGACTACCGGATCTTCGGTCGGCTCCGGTGACGGGCCGCGGGCTACGATTCTGTCTCGTTTCGGACTTCTCCAAGCAGCTCCTCGGCTACCGCCCGCGCCTGGTCGGTCTGTCCGTCGGCGACGAGCGCACGGATCCGATCCGACCGCGCGATAGCTCTGAGTGCGTCGCGTCGGTGCGGGCCGTCGACGCCCTGATCGGCGAATCGCTCGCGCAGATCGCCGACGAATCCCGCAAGCGCGCCAGCGCCGTCGATCTCCCGTTCGATCTCCTCGCGCAGGACGCCACTCACTGCCGGGGCTCCCCCTTGGGTCGAGATGCCGACGACGACCGGGTCGTCGCGGGCGATCGCCGGCAACACCACCGCTCCCGGTGATCGCTCCCCGGAGTGATCCGCGCGGTTGACCAGTACCCCTCGATCTTCGGCAGCACGCTCGACGGCTGCGTTGACGGCCGCATCGTCGGTGGCTGCGACGACGAGCGCCGGTTCGATCCGGTCGAGCCACTCCGACACCTCCGTCGGATCGGGGCTGGCACGCTCGAGCGTTGCGTTGCCGAAGTCGGCGTCCGCGAACTCGGGAGCCACGATGACGACCTCGGCCTCGTGGCCGAACCGGCGTGCCTTCCGTGCGCCGACTGGCCCGCCGCCGAAGACGAGGACCGAAGAGTCACTGAAGTCGTGCAGGAGTGGAATCATGAATGGTCGTTTGTCCAGTGGGCGGTTAGTCTTCGCGAAATCTGGAACCCAGAAATCACGTCGCTCGCGACCGTGGCGGGCTGACGCAGTCGGTCAATCGCCGGCGGCACCGCCGCGGTTCTCACTCAGGTGTTCCCAGATCTCCGTACAGCCGGCCCCGACCTCGACATCTTCGAGGTGGTCCTGTTCCGATCGTTCGTCTCCTGGGGTCGTTGCTGTCGTCGTCTCGGAAGTCTCGGTCATCGAATTTCTGTAGTCTAGCCGACCCCATAAGGCCGTGTTCCGGCGTAATCCCTACCCGTTCTTTCTTTTACCAGCAGTAATTGTCGGTTAAATCGACCGACAGCCCTCAAAGGGAACCGCCGCTATCTGGCGATTTAGTCTTTCCAGCGTTGTTGACCGTCCGTGACGAGCGGCAATCGCCGCGGGTGCCGACGGGCTTACCGCCCGCCGGGAATAACTCGGACTATGCCGACGGACGTCCACCAGCTCGACGACGGGGCCTGGGTCAGTGTCAACGACACGCGTGAGGTGAACGTCAGCGATCTCTGGCGACTCGCTGGCGGGGGTTTCTGCTCGTGTCAACTCACAGATTTTCTCGCCGAGGGGTTCGTCGAGGTCGGCGTCGACGGCGGGAACGTCGAGGCGCGCATCGCCGGCCAGTGTATCCAGTGTGGGGCGAGTGGCGTGACCGGCTGGCTCACGCTCGGCCGGGTCGACCCCGAAACCGGCGATTTCAGACCTGTCGTTCCCGAGAGCGTCCATCGCCCGTCCCGACGACGGCGAGGTACGCCGACGGCCTGAGTCCTCGGATATACCTGCAAGTATTGTCGCGCTCCCGGAGAGGCGGGGAAGGTTGACGAGGTGGCTGTGGGTATACGTCCGGACCACATCTTGGTTGACATGCCCTCGAAGGTCGAGCGATGGAAGGACGAGACTTACGGGATGGAGATACGCGACCACCTCGAACGATTTGCCGAAGAGGGGTTCGATGCCATCCCGGAGGACGAACACGACGCGTGGTTCGAGCGGTTCAAATGGTGGGGACTGTACCACCAGCGGAAGGGCCAGGAGAGCTACTTCATGATGCGCATCGGGACGCCGATGGGCCGGATGACGCCCGCACAGCTCCGGACCGTCGGCGAGGTGGCCCGCGAGTACGCCACCGGCCCCGTCGACAATCCCGAGTTCGGCCACGCCTACGCTGACTTCACAACCCGACAGTCGATCCAGCTCCACTGGATCAAGATCGAAGATATCCCTGACATCTTTGACGAACTCGAATCTGCGGGTCTCTCGACGATCCAGGCGTGCGGTGACTCCTGGCGCAACATCGTCGGCTCGCCGGTCGCCGGCCGAGACGCCGACGAACTCGTCGATGTCTGGCCCATCGTCGAAGAGCTCCACGATCGTTTCAAAGGAAACGATCTCTACACGAACCTCCCCCGCAAGTGGAAGGTCGCCGTCACCGGCGACCGTCGCGGTGCCGGCCAGGGCGATATCAACGACCTCGCCTTCGAACCGGCGGTCAAGGAGATCGACGGCGATGATGTCGCCGGCTTCAACGTCAACGTCGGCGGCGGCCTGGCCCGGAAAGAACCCCGGCTGGCCCGCAGCATCGACGTCTTCTGCCGGCCCGAGAACGCTGCCGAGGTCGCCGCCGGCCTCTCCGGGCTCTTCCGGGACCACGGCGACCGCGAGGACCGTTTCAACGCCCGGATGAAGTTCCTCGTCGACGAATGGGGAACGGAGAAGATCCGGTCGGTGCTCCAGGAGGAGTACGTCGACTACGAGTTGCCGACCGCAGGCCAGGGCCTTCGCGAGGAGTACGACTACAACGCCGGGCGGTCGGACGCGCCGGGCGACTACGTCGGTGTCCACGACCAAGCCGACGGCCAGCATTTCGTCGGGCTCTCGGTGCTCGTCGGGCGGATGGCCGCAGAGGACGTGATCGAACTCGCCGACCTCGCCGAGGAATACGATTCGGAGATGATCGGCCTGACCCAGCGCCAGAACGTCATCGTGGGTGACATCGCTGACGACGATCTCGATGACTTCCTCGCGGAGTCGGTCCTCGAGGACTACTCGCCCGACCCCCATCCCTTCATGCGTGGCTCGATCGCGTGTACGGGGACCGAATACTGCTCGCTGTCGATCGTCGAGACCAAGAATCGGATGGTCCGGTACGCTCGGTGGCTCAAAGAGAACGTTCCAGTTCCTGAGGGCGTTTCGGACTTCCACATCCACCTCTCTGGGTGTACGGCCTCGTGTGCCCAGCCCCAGATCGCCGACATCAGCCTCCGCGGGATGAAGACCCGCAAGGACGGCGAGGCGGTCGAGGCCTTCGACGTCGGGCTGGGCGGCGGCCTCGGCGAGAATCCGCAGTTCGCCGACTGGGTGGAGATGCGCGTCCCGGCCGACGAGATCCCGGGCTACATCGCCAACCTGCTCGAGGTTTACGAGGCCAACCGTGAGGGCCAGGAGTCCTTCCGGGAGTTCGTCGCCGACCGCGACGAGGACGAACTCACCGGCCTCGCCGAGCCCGAAGAGACGAGTTACGAGGACCCGTACCTCGGCAACACGAAGATGACGTGGTATCCCTACGCCGAGGACGAGGAGATGAGCGCCTCGCCCGCACCGACGAACGCAAGCGGCGAACCCATTCCCACGGACGATTGATATGGCTGATCGCGTGCTGAAGGTCAACGCCTTCACGACGTTCGACCTCCTCGAAGGGCGCGTGGAGGGACACGGCTTCGCGGAGGAGGCCTTCGCCACGCTGAACGTCCGGACCGCCCGGGAGAATCCCGAATCGGTCTCGCTCGAACTCGAACTCGACAACGTCGAACTCGACTCGGTGCCGGCTCACGCCGACCGCGTGACGCTCTCGGCCGCGGAGGCCAGAGAACTCGCGGCCGAGCTGGAGGGGGCGGCGAAACGTATCGAAGCCACCGAGGAGGACGATCCATGACCGAGGAGGACGACCCATGACCGAACAGGCACTCGTCGTTGCGGCACACGGCTCCCACCGCAACCCCGACTCCGCGCTTCCGACGCTGTCCCACGCCGAGACCATCCGCGACCGCGGGTGTTTCGACCAGGTCCGGACCGCCTTCTGGAAGGAATCGCCGAGCTTCCGTGACGTCCTGCGGACGATCGACGCCGGGCGGGCCTACGTCGTCCCGCTGTTCGTCAGCCAGGGCTACTTCGTCGACCAGGTGCTCCCGCGGGAGTTCGACCTGGGCGTCGAGGACCTGGCCGGCGAGCCAACCGCCCCCGAGATGGTCTACACCGACCCTGTCGGAACACACTCGGCCATGACCGACGTCGTCGCGGCCCGCGCCCGCCGGTACCTCGACGACGTCCCCGAGGAGGACGCCGCACTCGCGGTCGTCGGTCACGGCACCGAGCGGAATCCGAAAAGCGCCAAGGCCGTCTACGACCATGTGGAGGCGCTCCGCGAGCAGACGGACTTCGCCGAGGTCGGCGCGTTGTTCATGGACGAGGCCCCGGCGGTCGAAGACATCCTCGATGAATTCGACGCCGACGACATCGCCGTCGTCCCGCTGTTCATCGCCGACGGCTTTCACACACGCGACGAGATCCCCGAGTTGCTGGGGATCACCGACGACCCCCGGTCCGGGTATCCGGTCCCGGGAACGGTTGCGGGTCGTCGGATCTGGTACACGTCCGCCGTCGGGACTGACCGCCTCGTGCCGGACGTCATTCTGGAACGAGCCGGCGACGCCGGGGCCGACCTGGACCGAGACGTCGAGCAGGACCAGCCCGTGCGGCCAGACGCGGCCGAGGCGTTCCTGTCGTGGCTCGACGCCGCCCCGGCCGACGGCGACCGCCGCCGGCGGGAGTGGGGCGACCTCCTCGTGAGTGTCGCGGATGGGGCGTACGAACTCCGCCATCGCGACGATCGCGATGCGTCCCCGGCGGCGCTCACCGAGCAAGAGCCCGAGACGTTCCGGTGGTACGCCCGCACCGACGGGGCGGGCCGATTCCGGCCCTTCGCCGGCGAGCGCTCGCTCGCGACGGGGTGGGTGCTCCCGGATCTGGACGCAACTGGACTGCTCCGGGCCGTCGCGGTGGTGTACCCCGCCGGCATCGAGACGTGGGCCGACGATCCCGACCCCGTGGCCTTCCGGGACGTGGCCGCCCGCCAGACCGGGATGTACGCCGGCGTCTCGGAGCTTTCGAGTACTGAACTCGACGACCTGACGACGGCGGTCTGTGGCAACTGTGCCAAGCGCCGGACGTGGGACGAGGACGGCGAGGGCGGCGCGGAGCGCCTGTCTGCCGACGCTGTGGAAGGGAGCGAGCCGCCAGCCGACGGTGGCGAGAGCGAACTCCCCTGCCGGGAGCCGTGTTCGTTCCTGATCGCCGCGGCCAGAGAAGTGCGTTCGGGAGACGAATTTGACGAACAGTCAATCGACGACCCCGAAACCGACGTTCCACCGGGCGATCTGAGTCGGCCGAGCAATCGCTACCGGATCCGGTACCGGGAAGTACGCGGAATCACACCGTCAGCACAGGAGTCCCCATGACAACGAACGGAACCGTCTACCTCGTCGGCGCGGGCCCGGGCGACCCCGAGTTACTGACGGTCAAAGCCCGACGGCTGCTCGACGAGGCCGACGTCGTCCTCCACGATTCGCTCGTGGGGAGCGGCGTCGTCGAATCGATCCCCGACGCGGTCCGCGTCGAGAACGTCGGCAAGCGCGCCGACGGCGAGCGGACACCGCAGGCGGCGATCAACGAACGCCTCGTCTGTGAGGCTTCGGCTGGCCGAGACGTGGTCCGCCTGAAGGGCGGCGATCCGACGCTGTTCGCCCGCGGCGGCGAGGAGGCCGAACACCTCGCGGCCCATGGCGTCGCCTTCGAGGTCGTCCCCGGCGTCACCAGTGCCATCGCCGGGCCGAGTGTGGCGGGCATCCCGGCGACGCACCGCGATCACGCCTCGGCGCTCGTCGTCGTCACCGGCCACGAGGACCCAACTAAGCCCGACTCCTCGCTCGACTGGGATGCCCTCTCGCGGATCGTCGCCGCCGGCGGCACCCTCGTGATCCTGATGGGCGTCGGTCGCCTTCCCGACAATGTGGCCGCGCTCCGGGACGGGGCCGTCGACGCCGGGACGCCCGTTGCGATGGTCGAGCGGGCGACCCTGGAAGACGAGCGGGTCGTCACGGGCACGGTCGAGACGATCGTTGACCGGGCCACGGAGGCGGGGATCGAACCGCCCGCCGTGACTGTCGTCGGCGACGTCGTCGACGTCCGCGAGGCGGTCGCACATTGCCTGGGGGAAGCCGATGCGGTGGCCGAGGCCCCTTTGGCCGGCACGACCGACGGACTCGCGGAGGTGAACCGGCAATGAGTGACTACGGCGAGTGGCCCCTGAAGCGGCTGATGACCGAAGTGGTCGGCTCCGGGACGAAGTCTGCCGAGGACATGACCCGCGAGCAGGCAACCGAGGCGATGGAACGGATTCTCGACGACGAACCCGATCCGACGACGCTGGGTGCGTTCTGGCTCGCCAACCGCTGGAAGCACAACACGGGCGAGGAACTCGCTGCCTACGTCGACGCGATGGCTGATCGCGTCGAGACGGGGGTCCCCGACGTCGATCCCGTCGACTGCGGCGCGAACTACGACGGGAAGGAGCGGACGGCGATTTTAGGTGTCGCTGCGGGCGTCGTCGCTGCCGCCGCCGGGACGCCCGTCGTCGTCCACTCGGGCGACCGCGTCCCCACCCAGAAGAATGATGCGTACAAGCACGTTCTCGACGAACTCGGCGTCCGGACGGTACTACGGCCCGCCAAATCCGCCGCGATGGTCGAGGAGACTGGTTTCGGCTTTTACTACCAGCCGGCGTTCAATCCGGCGGTCGACGATCTGTTCGACCGCCGGGACCAGATGGGTGTCCGGACGTTCATTAACACCATCGAGACGCTCGCCAACCCGGCCGGTGCGAGCGTTCACTTGGGCTCGTTCTATCACCTCTCGTTTGCGAAGAAGGTCGTCGAGACCTTCGAGCGCAGCGAAGCCCACTCCCTCGATCGCGTCATCATGTTCCAGGGGATGGAGGGCTACGACGACATCCGGCCGGGCTACACGAAGTTCGCCGAGTGGACCGAGGCCGACGGCCTCGCAAGCGACGAGATCGAAACGGCCGCTTACGGCATGGACTTCGAGACCGACGATCTCGCCGTCGATGACGTGGCCGGAGACAGCGCGCGGCTCACCCGCGAGGTGCTCACCGGCGACCGGACGGATCACTGGCACGACGCCGTCGCGCTCAACGCCGCCGTCCGGATCTACGCCGGCGGCGATGTCGACACGCTCGATGCGGGGCTCGATGCAGCCCGCACAGCCATTGATAACGGCTCGGCCGCTGGCGTTCTTGCGGACCTGCGGGGGTTCTGAGATGAGTGAACGAGACGATTCGGGCGGTTCTGAGACGGGCGGGAGCGACGACGATGGCGACGTGATCCGACCCAGCGACGTCGGCGGGGATGACGGACCGCCGGTCGAGGCCAAGCCGTACAAGATCATCTTCGAGGCCAACCGGTGTTTCGGTGCCGGGAAGTGCGCCGCCGAATCCCCGGACTGGGAACTGGATCTCGAAACCGGCCTGGCCAAACCCAGCACCTACTACGTCGGGGAGGACGACCTCGATCATCACGTCCGGGCCGCCGAGAGTTGCCCGGCGAAGAAGGGCCGCGGCGTGATCCACGTCATCGATCGACGGACGGACGAGGAGATCGCGCCCGATCCACACGGCGACGGCCGACTCAGCGTCGACTGGTAATTATCGCTCGCCGGCACCCAGCGCGCTCTCGCCGACCGGATCCTGGCCCTCGATCAGTTCCTGGCCATCGAGATACGGGCGGAGTGCTTCCGGTACCGTTACCGTCCCGTCGTCGTTCTGGTAGTACTCCAGGATCGCCACGAGCACCCGCGGGAGTGCGACTCCAGAGGCGTTGAGCGTGTGGAGGTACTCGGCGGATTCGTGGCGCTCAGGCCGATATCGAATGCCCGCCCGCCGGGCCTGGAAGTCCTCGAAATTGGAGGCTGAGGAGACTTCGAGCCACCGACCGCCTTCAGTCGGACCCTCGTCCATGTCGTCGCCCGGTGCCCACACCTCGACGTCGTAGGTCTTCGCCGAGGCGAAGGTCAGATCGCCGGTACACAGCTCCAGAACCCGGTAGGGTAACTCCAACCGGCGAAGTACTTCCTCGGCCTCGTCGAGCAGTGCTTCGAGCCGGTCGTCGCTCTCTTCCGGCTCGACGAAGTTGACGAGTTCGACCTTGTTGAACTGGTGGACGCGGACGATCCCGCGGGTCTCTGTGCCGTGCTCGCCGGCTTCCTGGCGGAAGTTGGGCGTGTACGCCTGATGCTTCAGCGGGAGGTCGTCGTCGAGCAGGATTTCGTCACGGTACATGTTCGTCACCGGGACCTCCGCGGTCGGGCACAGCCAGAGATCCTCCTCTTCGAGCTTGTAGGCGTCGTCGGCGAACTTCGGGAGTTGGCCCGTCCCGGTCATCGACTCACTAGAGACCGGGATCGGCGGGAACACCTCTTCGTAGCCCTGCTCGCGGTGGATGTCCCGCATGAACTGGATGAGCGCGTGTTCGAGGCGAGCAGCGTCGCCCTTCAGGAAGTAAAACCCGCCGCCGGAAACTTTCGCGCCGCGTTCGAAGTCCAGGATGTCGAGTTCCTCGCCGAGATCGTAGTGGGGCGTGACGTCCTCGGGCAGGTCCCGCAGATCCTCGAACCCCCACCGTCGCGTTTCGACGTTGTCGCTTTCGTCCTCGCCCTCGGGAACGCCCTCCTGGGGGATATTGGGAATCTCCAGCAGCCGCTCCTCGAGTTCGGCTTCGAGTTCGTCGGCGCGTTCCTCGACCTCCTGGAGCTCGTCTTTGAGCTGCTGGGAGCGCTCGATGGCTTCCTGGGCGGCTTCCTCGTCACCTTCCTGCTTGAGCTCGCCGATCTTCGAGGAGACCTCGTTGCGGTCGTGTCGCAGGTCGTCGCCGCGGGCTTTCAGCTCGCGCCACTCCTCGTCGATCTCCAGAATGGCGTCGAGATCGACATCGTCGACGCCGCGAGCGGTGAGGGTCTCTCGAACCTCCCCGGGGTGCTCGCGGACGTACTGGCGTGATAACATGGACGCCCTTTCTCGGTGGCGTCTCAAAACCGTATCGCTCTGGCCGGCTGCCGGCGACAGCGGTCGCTCGTCGGTCAGCGGCTCCGAGAAACTCCGTCTATATCTCCACCTTGTAACCAGAGGTACTTAAAGCGCGGTCGGTGATTTGGTCGCCTTCTTCGATCCTCCTCATTCGAGCAGGTCCTCGACGAACCGAAACCCGTTGATGAGTCCGCTATATTCCGTCGAAGTGTTCGACAACGACTGGGCGGAGCGCCTGGAGGATGATCTCGGCCGCAAGCGGTGACATGTCCAGATCATCGGCCATCGTGCGGTGGGTCACTTCTCCGCGTTCTCTGTCCACCGCGTAGGTGAGTGCCGTCGCGAGTCCGTCGATCCCGTGGCGGTCGATGTATGTATCGATGTCGTCGTCGGTCTCGCGGCGACCGACGGCGTCGACGAGCGCGGACGTGATGGTGTATTCCTGGGCGTCCTCACTGCTGGTGAGCGTCAGATCGATGTCACAGGCTGCGTACGTCCGTGGCTGTTCGTCACGAACCGTCTCGATGACGCCGGCGTCGACGAGTCGGTTCACGTAGGCGTACGCCGTCCCCTGTGCCAGATCGAGGTCGGTCATCAGTTCCTGGACGGTCGCCTCGCCCGAACGGGCCAGGGCGGCGTACAGCCGGGCCAGCTGTGGGTCCTCCAGCAGGTCCGCGACCGAGAGGAAATCCCGAACGACGGCTCCGTCGGCCCGGTTTGACGTCCGTGACATGCGTGAGCTATCTGTTTACAGATTACACTGAATCAGTAAAAGCGTTCGGTTGCAAACTCTTTTCTGCCGCTCTCGTCTCCTACCCGATCAGTCGTACTTCGGCTCGCGTCGCTCGGCCCGTTCCAGTGCTGTCTCGACGATCTCCCGAACGTCACCGTGGAAGGCGCCGCCGTGGCCGCTGTACATGTGTTCGACAGTCTCGGGCATCCGATCGAGGATGTCGCGGATCGACTCGATGAGGCGCTCGCGCGATTGGCCGGGATTGTCGGTCCGGCCGAAACTCCCGCCCTCGAAGGCCCCGTCGTCGTGAACTACGGTATCACCGGAGAAGAGCGTGGTCTCGCTCACCAGCGAGACGTGGTCGTCGGCGTGGCCCGGCGTGTAGACGACCTCGAAAGTTTCGTCGCCCATTTGGATCGTGTCGCCGTCGTCGAGTCCGTTCGTCCGCCGGGGGTGATCGGCGTTGGCGTACAGCTCGGCGTCGAAGGCGTCGAGGACCGCATCGAGTTGCGCGACGTGGTCGCCGTGCTGGTGGGTCAGGACGACGCTGTCCAGTTCGTCGGTATACTCCCGGATCACGTCGACGACGCCGTCCATCGCGCCGGCGTCGACGAGCGTCGGTCGGTCGCCGGTCGCGAGATAGACGTTCGCGGTGAACGTCTCCGCGTCGGCAGTTACGTTGTGAACGTCCATGGTCGAAGATAGGGTCCAGCAACGGGTTGAGTCTGGCGGTAATCGTGCCAGCGCATAGCGTGTGATTTTTCACCACGAATGGCATAGGTTTACATGGCATGGGGTTCGGGAGCTACGACGAAACTGAACAGGAGAATCAGGACCTGGACGCGGATTTTGATGATGATGACGGGGTCAACGCTGCGGAAAACACACACGACGGTGATCTTGAGTTCGAGTTCACCGCCTCGAACGACGAACTGATCGACCAGTTATCGGATATCAAGGAAAACACGTAACGTGAAATCGGGGGTTCGCGCGCTTGGCATTGCCGAATCGTTCACCGGCGATTCGAGTACGCTTGCCGGCGCAGTTGTCCGCGCCAGTCGCGTCACCGACGGCTTCGTCTTCGGCTCCTGCACCGTTGGCGGAAGCGATGCGACCGACGCCATTGCCCAGATGGTCCACCGCCTTGACCGCGCGGACGTTCGCTACCTGCTGGTCGCCGGGATCGCTCCGGCGTGGTTCAACGTGGTCGACCTGCACCGTCTCCACGAGGAGACCGGACTGCCGGTGCTCTCGGTCACTTTCGAGGACAGCGAGGGCCTGGAACCGGCGCTCCGTGAGGAGTTTTCCGGCGAAGCGCTCGCCTGGCGGCTCGATACGTACCGCGCCCAACCGGAACGCGAGCGTGTCTCGATGAACGATGAAACGGTTTTCGTCCGGAGTGTGGGCTGTGACTCGCCGGCCGGCGAGATCGTCCGGGCGTTCACCCCGGAAGGCGGGCGACCCGAACCGGTGCGGGTTGCGCGGCTGGCCGCCCGCGCGGCCGATCGGTCGTTCGGCCCCGACGAGTGATAGCACGCCTCCCAGACTGCGATAGCGACGTTTTTGCCGGCCCGGCTCGCAGGCCCGGGCATGGAACACATGGACGGCCTCTCGGTCGAGGGCTGCGAGCAGTGTGGCGACCTCGTGGCCTCCCGGTCGCGGATCGTCGACGGCGTGGGACCCGCGGATGCGGAACTCCTCTTTGTCGGTGAGGCTCCCGGCGAACGCGAGGACGAACAGGGCGAACCGTTCGTTGGCCGTAGTGGAACGGTTCTCGATGACGCGTTGCGGGACGCCGGGCTCTCACGAGCGGACGTCCGGATCACCAACTGTGTCCGGTGTCGCCCGCCCGAGAACCGCGACCCGACGAGCGACGAGCGTTCGAACTGTCGCCCGTACCTCGACCGGGAGATCGACCAGGTCGACCCAACGGTGATCGTCACCCTCGGAAAGGTACCGGGTGAGCATCTTCTGGGCAGGGACCTGGCAGTCACCAGCGAGGCGGGCTCGATCGAGGACGTCGATATCGAGGGGACCACCCGCCGTGTATTGATCTGTGTCCACCCCGCCGCGACGCTGTACGATCGCAGCCAGCGCGAGACCTTCGAACGGACGATCCAGCAGGCGGCCGACCTGGCGGGTGACGGCGGCCAGGCCGAACTGGGTGAGTTCTGATCGCCGATACCCGCGCTTCTTTAAGTATCTCTGGTTACAAGGTGGAGATATAGACGGGGTTTCTTGAAGGATTTTCGGCGTTCCAGCCACCGGTTCGTTCGGACCCGCTGGATTCAACTGTCCGTAGCGTCGAGGTACGCATCATGCCGACACCGGGCGACGCGGGTACCGAACTGGAACCGGCCGAGCGCGAGCGCCGCGAGTGGCGTCGGGACCGGGCGATTTCGACGAAACCCGGCGACGGGACGCTCACGCGAGCCGAGGCCAAGCGCGACGCGACGGTCAGACAGTTCGACATCGTCTCGCCGAGCGCGACGACGATCGGCCGCCCCGACTCCCCCGATGGTGATCTCAGCGACCGCCTTCGACGGCTGCACGACGAGCAACATCCCGCCATGACCGGCCACGCCGAGCGGATGCATCGTCTGGACAAGGCCCGCATCACCCACGCGCTGTGCAGCGAACTGGATCTGACGCCCTGGGAACGGGACCGTGCGCTCGGGGTCCTGACCGAGATCGACCTGACGGCGTTCGGGAGCCAGCGGGCGATCCCGAAGGTGGCGCTGGTCGTCATCCAGCACGTCGTCGACAGCGAGCGTCGGCGGCAACTCGGGCTGCACGACGCCGACCGGATCGCCGAGCTGGACCCTGACGAGATGGCGTCACTGTATGACCGTTTCGAGTCACTGACAGACGACGACCGGTATCGCGCCCTGCTGGCTGCCAACGGTCTCGATCAAACTAGCGTCAATCGACTCGATCGCGTCCTGCGGGACCAACTCGACGAGGAGGAGCTGCACGGCGCAGTCTACGGGCGGGTCCCCCACCGCGACCCCCACTTGCCCCGCGCGGCCAATCGGGAGTCGGATCCGTCCGTGCCCGAACGGGACGACTGATCTGGGAGCCGCTACTCACGCTTCGAAGTGGCCGGGATAGCGGTCCTCGATGGTTTCCAGCTCCGACTCCAACTGCTCGATTCGCTCGACCAGCTCCTGAAACTCCCGGTTATGCGTGAGCTCGGTGTGGTCCTTTTCGACCTCGAGGACGTTTCGCTTGACGCGCGCACTCGAGAGTTCTCGCTGGAGGCGTTCGTACTCGTCGAGGGCACAGAGCTTCTCGACGGTCGCTTCGATGTCTTCGGCACCGACTGGTTTCGTCCGGTAGTCGTCGATTCCCAGCTCCAGGATGTCGTAGTCAGGCGCGACTGCCGTGACCAACGCGACCCGACACTCCAGTCCACGTTCCTCGATAACTTCGAGCACTTGCTCCCCCGACAGCCCTGGCATCCGTCGGTCGAGCAACACCACGTCGACGGTGGGATCCAGCGCTTCGAGGGCATCTTCACCGGTGTAGGCGACCTGAACATCGTAGTCACTGTCGAGCAGACGCGCGTATCCGTCCGCCGTCTCGCGCTCGTCCTCGACGATGAGGACGGTCGCGTCTCTATCACCCGTCGATGACACGTTACTGACATTGGTCCGCGTTACCAAAACACTTCCGGCGGGGCCGGGGGTCGCGCCGGGAACACTGCCCAGTATCATGGTAGATACTCACGCATATAGCCTTATGATTGCTCGTCAGGTATTCGTGGTAACGAGTGGATCGAATCGCATGGCCTGGCAAACGTCCTGGATGATCGTCCCGCTGCTGATCGCGGCGTTCTTGCTGCTGGTGCTCGGTCTGTCGATGCTACTGTTGGTGACGCGCGAGCGCATGACGCCGACAATCGGGGCGCTCCTCGTCTTCTGTCTGGCGGGTGCCACCTGGGCGATCGCCGAGGCCTATCAGGTGGCCAACACGGGCGCGAGCAAGCGCATCTGGTTTGCCATCGGTTCAGGGTCGTTCGTCGTGGTCGTGTTCGCCTGGCTCGTCTTTGCGCTGGCAGCCAGCGAGCGCGAGCGATGGCTTTCCCTGCCGCGGATCGCCCCGGTGTTGGCAGGGGGTGGCGTGCTGGCGGGGCTGTTCTTCACGAACCCGGTTCATGGCGCTCTCTGGGAGTCGACTATCGTTTCGAGGGCGGGACTGTTCGTGCTTGACGTTCAGTTCACGGCAATCTACGGCGGTGCCATGCTCGGTTTGCTGACGGTGACTGGTCTCGGGATCGCGGTCCTGTGGGTCTACGGAACCCAGCGCGACGGCGTCAGCTTGCGCGCCATCGGGTGGATGGTCGCTGGCATCTCCTTCCCGGTCGGGACGGGGCTGTTGTACCACGTGGGACTCGGTCCCGGGGTGAACCTCACACCGATCGCGTTGGGGGGTACCGCGAGTACACTGACCTACCTCGTGTTCACCAGGGAGTTGATCGGTCGCGTGCCGCTCCCGCGTTCGGCTGTGCTGAATCGCATGGACGAGGGACTGGTCGTCGTCGGCGCGGACGGTCATGTGAGCGACCTGAATCCGGCAGCGAAGTCGTTGCTGGATCTCGAGGAAACGGCGCTCGGACGGGCCGTCACGGACGTCATCCCCGAGTGGCCGGACGGCGTGGACGACGACCGAACCACGGTTGATCTCACCGTCGAAGATGGCGACCGCCGGCACCTCCGGATTCGCGTGTCGCCGCTGTCGGATAGTCACCACTCACAGATCGGGCTGATTTCCGACCGGACCGAACAGGAGGCACTCCAGCAGCGCTACCGGGCCATCATCGAGGAGTCCGCCGAAGCGAACGTGTTGCTCGACGAGAACGGCACCATCATTTACGCGAGCCCGTCCGTCGAGCGCATCTTCGGCTGGACGTCGACCGAGATGGAGGGCGAGACGGCCTTCGAGTTCGTCGCCGAGACGGATCGCGAGCGGATCCGTGCGGAGTTCGAACAGGTCCTGGCAAATCCGGGCTATGAACCCCGACTCGAGTACCGCGTCGTCGATCGCGAGGGTCACGAGTGCGTCTTCGAATCCCTGGTTCGCAACCTCCTCGATCATCCTCACGTCGAGGCCATCGCTGTCACCTCGCGGGACGTCACCGAGCGTCGGGAGCGAGAACAGGAACTCGAGCGGATGAACGAGCGCCTCGAGGAGTTCGCCTCGATACTGAGTCATGATCTCCGCAATCCGCTGGAAGTGGCGGAGATCCACACGACCCTGGCACAGCGTGGTGACGAGGACGCCCTCGAAACCGTCCAGCAGGCTCACGACCGCATCGACGCCATGATCGACGACATTCTGACGTACGTTCGCGAGGACGACACTGTCGACCCGGACGAGATCGCTTTCGAGCCCGTCGTCCAGTCCGCCTGGGAGACTGTTCACACTCGGGGGGCCACGCTGTCGTTCGACATGCCGGCCGAGACGGTCATCGAAGCCGACCGGCGACGACTCCAGCGCGCACTCGAGAACCTCTTCCGAAACTCGATCGAGCACGGGGGCGAGGCGGTGACCGTCCGGATCGGCCGGACGGACGCCGGCTTTTTCATCGCGGACGACGGTCCCGGAATTCCACCCGAGGATCGCGCATCGGTCTTCGACAACGGGTTCACCACCGCCGAGGAGGGCACGGGTCTCGGACTGGCGATCGTGCGCCGGACGGCCCAGGCTCACGGGTGGACTGTCACGGCGACCGAGAGCGAGTCGGGCGGCGCACGCTTCGAGTTCGACAACGTTGCGTTCCCGAGCGAAGACTGATGTCGCGTTCCCGAGCGAAGACTGATGTCGCGTTCCAGAGCGAAGACTGACGTTTCGGGGCGTCCGAACGGCGACGCAGATCTCGGCAGGTGGGTTTATCCAGTCGTAGTACGTTAGCAACCAACATGTCCCGCTTCGGTGGGGGCCGTCTCCCGCGGGCACGTCCCCCACGCGATCCGCGATCGGACACGCGCCACACGATGGAGGGACACGAGCCGTGCTGATCCGCGATGTGATGTCCCGGGACTACCTGACGGTCAAGCGGGGGCAGACCCTCAGAGATGCCGTGGAGGCCATGCTCAGGGAGAGCCAGGAGTCCGTGATCATTACGAACGAGGGAGAGCCCGACGGACAGATCACTCGGCGCTCGGCACTGATCGCCGCCTACAAGACTGACGAACCGCTCAGCGAGATCCCAGTTTCGGGATTTGCCGCCGGCTTTCCGACCTCAGTCAAACCCGACGCCACGGTGCTGTTCGCCATCGGCCAGCTGATCAACGCGGACGAGGAGGTCCTGCCAGTGGTCGAGGATCTCGAACTGGTCGGGGTCGTCACCCGGGAGAACCTGCTCGATGAGTATACGAACCTTCGCAACGAGGCGTTCGATACTATCGAACGGCGCAAGGAGTGGGAGGAACAATGACAACGAGCGACCGGAACCAGGGCCACCCCAACAGTACACATGACTGACGACACAGACGTGACGGTACTTATCGTCGAGGACGAACAGCAGATCGCCGACGGATACGCTTCGATCCTGCGTGATCGCTACACCGTGAAGACGGCGTATTCCGGCGAACAAGCGCTCGAAACCATCGACGACGACGTCGACGTGGTGTTGCTCGACCGGATGATGCCCGGCCTGTCGGGTCGGGAGACGCTGACCGAATTCCGCGAGGCGGGGTTCGAGTGTCCGGTCGCCATGGTCACGGCGAAGGTCCCGGATTTCGACGTCATCGAGATGGGATTCGACGACTACCTCACCAAGCCGGTCGACGTCGATGAGCTAGAAGACACTGTCGAGCGACTGATCGCGCTGGGTCGTCTCGATCCGTCGGTTCGGGCGTTCGTCGCCGACACGATCAAGCAAGCCAGCCTGGAAGCCAACAAGCCATCCGTCGAGCTATCGACGAGTGAGGACTACCAGGGGCTTCGCGACCGGTTGAGTTCCCAGGGTGCCGAACTCGGCGACATTTCGGCGGCGATGACTGACGAGGAGTTCGAACTCGTCCTCCAGACCATCGTCCGCAACCTCGGTGACGGCCAGGACGGGCAGGATTCGCTGGATCAGCTGTAAGCTCCTGCCTGGCGTTTCCAGGCCGTCACGTCGAACGTGAGTATCGTCTCCCCGTCTTCGTGGGTGGTTTCGATATCCCATCCCAGTGCTTCCAGCACGAGTCGAACCTTCAAGAGGTGTTTCGAGCCGTCGAGTAGCTCCTGATCTCTGTACCGGCCGGTCAGATTCGGGATCGACAGTTCACCCGGGACCCGGAGGCGAAAGCCGCGCCCGGTAGACTCGAATGCCATGGACGTCCCGGGGCCGAGTTCGGCGCCGAGTTCTTCGACCAACAGTGCCGTCCGCACGTGATCGGTCCGGAGCTCGATCGAGTCCCCGCTGACGGTACAGTCTGTCCGCTGCTCGGCCAGCGTCCGAATGTCGATGTCGCTGACGTCCCCGCCAGTCTTCACGACGGCGAACAGCTCGCTGAACTCCCCGACGAGCTGTTTGAGCCCGTCGACCATCTCTGCCTCCGTCTGACGCGCCTCGGTGAACGATCGTTTCATGTCCGCCCAGGTGTCGGCCAGCGAAGCCAGTGCCTCCCGGACCGCCGCGGCATCGGTCTGAACCTCGTCGTCGACGTCGCTTGGTGGTTCTTCGCCGGGCTGAACCTCCATGCCGAGCAACGAGGACAGTTCCACGAGGGACTCCCGGCCTGACGCTTCGGCGTCGAACCCGCCTTCCATCTGTGAGGCGACAGCGATCTGGATCTGCGTCCGGTTTCGGAAGTTGTGGTCGTAAATTCCATAGAGGTGCTCGATGGCCTCGCGCACGTTCTTGACGAGCATCCGCTGGCGAGTTAGATCCGTAATGTTCCGCGAGATGCCGACCAGGCCGATCACCCGCCCGCTGGGATCCGTCACGCGGTGTTTGCTTGCCGTGACGTGGATCTTCTCGGCCGCCGCGTTCTCGATCCACTCCGGCTTGCGCTCGATCCCCCGATGACCCTCGATCACTGCCATGTTGTCGCGATAGAGCTCCATCGCCGTCTCCGGGAGGAACGTGTCGAACTCGCTGGTTCCGATCAGGTCGGCCGGTTCGAGATCGTGCAGGTCGGCCTTGGCCTGGTTGACGCGGACGAACCGGGCGTGGCGATCGAAGATGTAAATCAGATCGTCGAACTCGTTCATCAGCGTGTCGTAGGCGCGGTCCTCGACGGAGACGTGAGTCCCGATGCCGCCGGCACTGGACGTGACCGGGACAGTCGCCCCGATGTGGAGACTCTCCAGGCGCTCCTCGAAGTGACCCTTGTCCTCGGTGTGCAAGAACACGTCCGCGCCGGATAGCATCGCTTGCGCGACCTTCTCGGGACGATCGCCGACGTACATGACCCCACGCACTGGGTCGGCTGCGGCTGCCGCCTCAACGGCCGTGATCGCGTGCTCGCCGGCTTCGACGACGACGTACGCTGGCGGGGTGGCCGTGGCTTCGAGCTCGGCCACGTCACTCGGGTCCAGCGTCGACACGCCGGCCGTCACTCGCGTACAGACTGATCGGTACGTCGAGAGATAGTCGACTGCTCCCGGAACGATACCGACGTGCGAATCCGCGAGTGATTGCTCGGTCACCGTTTATCGCCCCTTGCTACTGTGGCCACGGATAATCTGAATTGATACATCGTCCGCGGTCTGCATGAATTTTGGGTACAGAATGAGATAGCTGCCGATGCTCGAGACCGGACACCTGGGTTCGCCGGGCGACACTCGCGCGAAGGAAAACCCCCAAGAGCCGACGCCGCCAAGGATGCCACATGAGCGAGCGTGACCGTGCCGACGTCGTCGTCGTCGACTACGGACTGGGGAACCTTCGGAGTGTCACCCGCGGTCTCGAACGGGCGGGCGGACGAGTCGAGGTGACGGACGATCCGGGCGCGCTCGACCGCGCCGACGGGATCGTCCTTCCCGGCGTCGGCGCGTTCAGCGAGGGGATGGACAACGCCGGTCCGTTCCGGGACGCACTCCTCGATGCCGCCGAGGACGGCCGACCGCTACTGGGCATCTGTCTTGGGATGCAGATGCTACTCACGACCAGCGAGGAGGCCGAACACGCTGGCGAGGGTGACGTCGAAGGGCTGGACCTCATCCCGGGGACGAACCTTCGGTTCGACGGCGACCGGAAGGTTCCCCACATGGGCTGGAACGAACTCGCCGTCGAGCGCGACCACCCCCTTCTTGCGGGTGTCGACGGCGAGTACGCCTACTTCGTCCACTCCTATTACGCCGAACCCGACGACACAGCCGCCACTGCGGCGTCGACCGAGTACGGCGAGCGCTTCGCGAGCGTCGTCGCCAACGAGGCCGGCAACGTCATGGGGACGCAGTTTCACCCCGAGAAATCCGGCGAGACGGGGCTCCGCATTCTCGAAAACTTCGTCGCGTACTGCGCCGAGCAGTAGCGTCGCGATCCGACCGGTTCACAGTGCATTCACGACCACGAGTGCCGACCAGGCCAGCATGGCTCCACCCATCATGATGCCGACGTAGCCGACGACCCCCAGCACTCGTGGCGAGATCTGTTCCGGGTCGATCCGTTCGGGGTCGTTGACGACGCCATATCCGAAGCCCAAAAGGAGGATGCCGACGATCACTTCCATCGCGATCACGATCGTCGACTGACCGCCAAAGGCTAACTGCGTCGCCCCGACAGCCACGTTTCCGAGCCCCAGCAGGACGACGCCGTATCCGTAGCGTAAACGGGTCTCCATGGGGTATCGTCATCGGCCAGCCCCATTAACGCACGGACCGGCCCCGCCAGCGGTTTTATACTGCGTCCGGTCGGATTGTCCGGCATGAAGCGCACCATCGAGACCGATGCGGCCCCCGCGGCAGTCGGGGCGTACAGTCAGGCGACCGCGACCGACGAGCTGGTGTTCACCGCCGGGCAGATCCCACTGACGCCTGACGGCGATCTCCTCGACGACGCTGCCATCGACGTCCAGACTCAGCAGGCACTCGACAACGTCGCGGCAGTTCTCGACGAAGCGGGGGCGAGCATGGACGACGTCCTGAAGGTAACTGTCTACGTCGAGGACATCGAGGACTTCGAGGCGATGGATGCGGCCTACGAGACGTTCTTCGATGAGGAGCCACCGGCTCGGAGCGCCGTCGAAGTCGCCGCCTTGCCGAAGGGCGTCGGCGTCGAGATCGAGGCCGTCGCGACGGTCTGAGATGGCCGGAGCCACGCTCCGGTGGCGCGAGGCGCTGGTGTGGGGGCTGGTCGGCGGGCTCTCCTTTCTGGTCCTCCTGCAGGGCTACGAACTGCTGACGCCCACGGGCGTCGACCCGCTCGTGAAAGGCGGGGTCGCCCTGGCCGTCACTGGGGTCGGGACGGTGCTGGCAAGAGTCATCGAGCCCTGGTTGCGTTCGGCCCTGTGAGGGCACCCGAACGCCCTTCGATCCAGAGCGAAAACGCTTAAACACCGTCACTCATCAGTAGATACGAGCCAGGATGGCCGAACGGTAAGGCGCACGCCTGGAAAGCGTGTTCCCTTTCGGGATTCAGGGTTCAAATCCCTGTCCTGGCGTGGGCGACCCGAACATTGTGAGGGTTGCCGAACTCTCGAACGGTGAGCGTAGCGAACCGTGAGAGCCGCGAACACATTACCGAGAACCGCGTCGCGCAGGACACATCGGTCGGTGTGTCTCCTTGCTCGGACGCACTGCCCGGCTCGAAGTGGCGACCACCACGTCCGTGATGCCGTTCGCGCGCGGGTCACGGTGCGATATTTTTCGTCTTCGTTCCGTTGTCGTCGGTAATTCCCCACGGAGCGGGAGTATTCAGCCGAAAAACCGGGAATTTTGGCCGGGTCCCCCGTCCCGAACAGCAAAGTTAACAGTCAGGCGTGTGTATCGTGCTTCTGATGCCCACTGTAGAATACCTCAACTACGAAGCGCTGGACGATCACGGCTGGGACATGGACGACGACGATCTCTTCGAGAAGGCCGAGTCCTCCGATCTCGGTGAGAACGACTACGGCGCGATCGACGTCGCCGAAGGCGAGTACATCCTGGAGGCGGCGGAGGCCCAGGGCTACGACTGGCCGTTCTCGTGTCGGGCCGGTGCCTGTGCCAACTGTGCCGCCATCGTCAAAGAGGGCGACATCGACATGGACATGCAGCAGATCCTCTCCGACGAGGAGGTCGAAGACAAGGGTGTTCGCCTGACCTGCGTCGGGACGCCCACCGAGGACGACGTCAAGATCGTCTACAACGCAAAGCACCTGGATTACCTCCAGAACCGCGTCATCTAAATTCTCGTCACCGTCGGTTCGACCGCTGGCCCGGATCCCGGGCCGTCCGACGCCGAGGACTGCCAAGTATCTACTTTTGCCATGCCAACACGTTCCGCAAGGGCTAACACGCCACTCGCTGTGGCTTTCGGTGTGAACGCGACGCTTCCTGACCTCCTTCGGCTGCTGGTCGTCCCCGTTTTCGGGTGGGTAGCCTGGCGTGACGTGCGGACGCGGCGCGTCCCGAACCGCACCTGGCTCCCGCTTTTCGCCCTTGGCGTCGTGTTGCTCGTCTGGGACGGGTGGCTGGTCTGGACTGACGGACTCGTGGTTGATCCTCGCGTATTTACGCCGACCCCACCCCTCTTCGTCTTTCAGGTCGCATTCAGCCTCGGGTTGCTCGTCCCGCTCGCGTACGCGTTCTGGTGGATGGGTGGCTTCGGTGGGGCCGACGCGAAGGCGCTGATCGTCCTCGCGATCCTCTTTCCGACCTACCCGACGTATCTCGTTGCGGACATGGCGCTGCCGGCGATTCGCCAGCCTGTCGGTGTGTTCGCGCTGACGATCCTCTCGAACGCCGTTCTGGTCGGACTGGCGTATCCCCTTGCGCTTGCCGTCCGGAACGCCTTCGGTGGCCACATCGGGAAAGCAATGGTCATCGGCCGGCCGATCGCCGCCGAGGCGGCGACCGAGGAATACGGCCGCCTGCTGGAGACGCCGGATGGGTTCACCCGGCGTGGCCTCGATCTGGACGCGCTCCGGATGTATCTCACCTGGCGCGGACGCTCACTGTCCGAACTTCGTGCCGATCCCGACACCTACCGTGATCCGGCATCGCTCCCCGACGAACCGAATTCCCCTGGCGATGGGTCGATTCCACCGGACGGTGAGGGGCCGCTCTTCCCGGATGACGAGGAGGCGATTCAATCGGATGGCAAGGGGACAGCCCACCAAGCCGACGACGAGTCGACACCGCGATCCGACGGCGGGGAGTACGAGGACCCGTGGGGAGCCGAGGCGTTCTTCGCGGACATCGAGCACTCCGCGTACGGCACGACGCCGGCGGAGTTGCGCGAGGGGCTGGAGGTGCTCGCCGACAGCGACACCGTCTGGATCACGCCAGGGATTCCGTTCCTGGTGCCGATGTTCGGCGGGCTTGTAGTGAGTCTGATCGCCGGCGACATGCTGGTCTGGGTGCTCGAAGCGCTCGGGATCGGGGCACTTGGGTGATCCGGCGGGGCACGATCGCTGGGTGATTGACTCCTGGGCGCTTTCAACCGTGCCCGATCCTCGTGACAAAAGGCCTATGCGCGGAGACGCCTTCTCGTCGGGTATGGTTGCGAGTGACGCCCACGATGTCCCCGATGTCGATCTCGCCTTCGAGGACAACGAGTATCTCCCGGCCGTCGCCCAGGACGCCGAGTCGGGCGACGTCCTCATGTTGGCATACGTCACACGGGAGGCACTCGACCGGACCCGCGAGACCGGCCTGGCCCATTACTACTCCCGGAGTCGCGACGAACTCTGGCAGAAGGGCGAAACGAGCGGCAACATCCAGCACGTCGAGGAGATCCGGGTCGACTGTGACGGCGACGCCCTGTTATATCGAATCGAACAATCAGGCGGGGCCTGTCACACCGGCTTTCGGTCGTGTTTCCACCGGACGATCGACGGCGAGGTCGTCGGTGAGCGGGTCTTCGATCCCGACGACGTCTACGAATGAGCATGCAATCGACTGCACCGGAGGGTGACGAGCCGTCCGTCGATGCGCTGGTGACGGCGCTTCAGCGGGCGGCGACGGCACACGAACAGGCCCGCAAGCGCGTCGAGGAAGCGGGGGCGGCCCGACTCGACCGACTCCGGGAGCACTACGAGGAGATGAGTGCCCTCCTGGATCGCTACGAGGAACGGGCAACCAGCGACGGCGAGACGGACGTCGACATGGAGGCGTTCATCGAGTTTCAGGAGGAGATCGCCCGGTTCGTCGAGACGCTTCCGGAGGATATCGATCATCGCGAGGCCTTCGAGACGGTCGACGAGACGATGCACCAGAAGTGGCTCAAGAGCGCTGACTTCGAGACGGCACGAGCAGCGCTCGAACCCATCGGCGAGCTCGTCGAGCGCGTCGAGGAGCGCGAGCGGACGCTCGAACGGTACCGCGAGGCGCGCCACGACGTGGCGGTTCGTGAACGCGAACTGGCCGATCGCGTCGACGAACTCGCGGACCTGGTCGCACTCGGCGACGCCGATCTCGACGCGCCCGTCGAGAACCTGCGCGAGCCGATCGAGGCGTACAATCAGGCCATCGTCGAGGCGTTCGACCGCCGCAAACACGAGGACTCGGCCCGGGAGCTGCTGGCGTTCGCCGAGACGACAGCGGCCTATCCGCTGGTCGAATATCGGCCGCCGCCCGAGGATCTGGTGGCGTACGTGCGAGACAGCGAGGCCGGGGCGGAGCCGATCCCGACGCTGCTCGAATACGCCGATTACTCCGTCTCGAAACTCGAACACTACGTGCCGGACGCCAGGCGACTCAAGCGCAACGTCGCGACCCACCAGACGTACCTCGGGCGGCTGGACGCCGGCCCGCTGGAGATCTCCTGGCCGCCGCCCGCCGCCGAAACGCTCCGATGGCGGTGTCGGGAGCTGATCGCAGTCGTGGGTCGGATCGCCCCGGAGGATGTCGTGGCCAAACTTCGGGCGGTCCGGGAGCTGCCTCGAACGACCGATTACGAGCGCTTGCGAGAGAGCGTTCGTGCCCGCGAACAACTCTCTGACGAGGAACGTGACCGGCTCGCGCGCGGCGCGGTTGATGCGGAACTGACGGCACTGCGGGAGGCACGCGAGAAGCTTGTGGCGGCTCTGGAGGAACATCCCGAGCGCTGAGACGCCGAGAGCGAAAACCGCGTAGTATTATACGACTGGCTGACCTCTCGACGGCTATGCGACAGCGACACGAGTGGTTCGGCCCCGACGCGCTGGCCACGCTGTATCGGCTGTATCTCGTTGGAACGCTGGTGGTGACGATGGGCATTCCGATCGTCGTGACTGCTCTCGTCGAGGACGTCCCCTGGTACGTTCCTGTTGGATTGGGTGCCGTCACGCTCGTGGGCCTGGCGTTCTTCTGGTGGTGGACAGGTGCATACGCTCGATCGGTCGAATTCCGGTTGACCGACGATGAGATCGAGTCCCGTGGCGGGGTGTGGTGGCACAAACAGTCGACTGTGCCCTATTCGCGCATCACGAACGCCGAGACCAAACAGGGGCCGATTGCCCGCCGGTTTGGCGTCGGCACCGTCGCCATCCAGACCGCCGGCCAGGGCGCACAGAGTACCGCCGAGTTGACGATACAGGGTGTCGCCGACTACAGGGACCTCCGCGAGCAGGTTCTCGAATCCGTCCGCGCGGAGTCTGGTGAGCGCGAGGGGGAGACCGATTCGACTCCCGCCCAGGCCGGCGAAGGAGCCACTCTGGATGCGCTCCTCGAAGAGGTCCGATCCATTCGCACGCATCTCGAGTGACGGGCGTGGCGTTGTCCGTGCAGCCGACTGGTGGGATTCCGATGGCTATTACCCCGCCCACCACCCAGACCGCTGTATGACTGAGCAACTCATCGATGCGCTGCGCGAGGCCGAGGCCGTCCGCTACGGGGAGTTCGAACTCTCACACGGTGGCACCAGCGACTATTACGTCGACAAGTACATCTTCGAGACCGATCCAACCTGCCTTCGGTTGATCGCCGAGGCGTTTAGCGAGCGACTCGACGGGACGACACTCGCCGGCGTCGCGCTTGGCGCAGTCCCGCTGGTCGCCGTCACCAGCGCCGAGACCGACACGCCGTACGTGATCGTCCGCAAGCAACAGAAGGCGTACGGCACGGGCAATCTGATCGAGGGCGAACTCGACGAGGGCGAGGAGGTCGTCGTCTTAGAGGACATCGCGACGACCGGTCAGAGCGCGATCGACGCCGTCGAGGCGCTCCGGGAGACTGGCGCAGTTGTCGACCGCGTCCTGGTGGTCGTCGATCGTCAGGAGGGCGCTCGTGAACATCTGGCCGAACACGACATCGAACTCGAATCGCTAGTGACTGCCGAGGAACTGCTCGCCGCCGACCGCGATTGAGTATCGCCGACCGCGAGGACCGCTCCCCGATACTGGATATATCCTCTCTCACTCCGATCGAAATATTCACGGTCGTGTCGTGACATGTGAGAGGCATGAAACGTGTCGAGAAGACCACCCTCCAGTTGCGGGCCGTTTCCGTCCTCCGGCGACTCAAGACGGATCGAACCTACGACGAACTCGCCGCCGAGACCGGGTTCTCGGCGAGTGACCTCAATCGGTACGTCAACGGCCACGTCCTGCCGGGCGTCGAGCGCGCCCGGGAGATCGTCGAGGATCTCGGGCACGAAACGCTCGCCGCCGAGATCGAATCGCGGATCGAGCGCGACGAGGAGGGGTACGTCGACAATACGGGCGTCGTCTTCGATCAGTCGTTGCTCGACCTCGTTGCCAGTGTGGCTGCCGAGACGTTCGGGTTCGAGCGACCCGACGCCGTCCTCACGGCCGCGACCGACGGGATCACGATCGCGGGGGCGATGGCGCGACACTTCGACGTCCCGGTCGTCTACGCGAAGAAGTCCCGCGAGACCGGCGTCTCCGAGTTCGTCGAGACGCGCCAGCGACTCACCCCCGGGATCGAGATCACCTACTCGCTGCCCGCGAGTGCGCTCGACGCTGGCGACGATGTCCTGCTCGTCGACGACTTCGTTCGGTCGGGCAACACCCAGCAACTCCTCGCCGACCTCGCGGATTCCGCCGGGGCGATGGTCTCGGGCGTCTTCACCGTGATCGCCATCGGCGAGACGGGACTTGACGCCGTCCGCGACGCCGTCGACGCACCCGTCGCCGCGTTCACGACGCTGCCCGAAGCCACTGCGCCTAAAAAATATCCACGTTCTTGAATACCTATTCCGGAAGTTTATAAAACATTAAGTCGACGCTGTGCAAGGTAGTCGAACGTGTTAGATACATGGCGGTAACAGACACACTTGCCGATTACTTCGAGTTCGAGGAGCACGACACCAACCTCCGGACGGAGATCATTGCGGGGATCACCACGTTCCTTGCGATGAGTTATATCGTGGTTGTCAACGCGGATATCCTGACGGCCTATCCGGACGATGGTGTCCCCGGCGGTATCGCGATTCCGGGATATACCCCGGATCAAGTCTTCCAGATGCTCGCCGTCATTACGATCTTGGCATCCATCGTCGCCCTGGTCGTCATGGCGTTATACGCCAACCGGCCGTTCGGGCTGGCACCCGGGCTGGGGTTGAACGCCTTCTTCTCGATCACCGTCGTGGGGGTGTTGGGGGTTCCATGGGAGACAGCGCTCGCGGCGATTTTCGTCGAGGGGATCATTTTCATCCTTCTCACCCTCGTCGGCGCGCGGAAATACGTCATCAGACTGTTTCCAGAACCGGTCAAACGGGGCGTCGGTACCGGTATCGGGCTGTTCCTCGCTATCATCGGGCTGCAGGCGATGGGGGTCGTCGTCGACGATCCGGCGACGCTGCTCACACTGGGTGACATCGCCCAAAGCCCGGTCGCTATACTGTCGATTGTAGGGCTGTTCTTCACGTTCGGGTTGTATGCCCGAGGTATCCGGGGATCGATCATCATCGGGATTGTTACTACGACACTCGTCGGGATCGCACTCACGTTCGCCGGGGTCGTCGAGACGGGAATCTTGGCCGGTGATTTCGTCCAGAGCGGGGCGTTCGTGCCCGAGAACTTCACCGGCGCTCAGTACGATATCAACCCGATCCTATTCGAGTTCCTTGATGGGTTCGGCCAGGTTGATGACTTCGCGTTCGCGTTGATCGTCTTCACGTTCTTCTTCGTCGACTTTTTCGATACCGCGGGGACACTCGTCGGCGTCGGCCAGGCCGGCGGATTCCTTGACGAGGACGGTAACTTCCCGGACATCGACAAGCCGCTGATGGCTGATGCAATCGGAACCACCGCCGGTGGTATCTTGGGCACTTCTACGGTGACCACATTCGTCGAATCCGCAACCGGTGTCGAGGAGGGCGGCCGGACCGGCATGACGGCACTCGTCATCGGCGGGTTGTTTTTGGTGTCGTTGATCTTTGTGCCGCTCGCGACTGCCGTCCCCCAGTACGCCTCTCACATCGCACTGGTCATCGTCGCGGTCCTGATGCTCCGCAACGTGACCGAGATCGAGTGGGACGATTTCGCGCATGCGACCTCCGGCGCGCTGACGATCATCGTGATGCCGTTGACGTACTCGATCGCGTACGGCATTGCGGCCGGGATCGTTTCGTTCCCGCTGTTGAAAACTGCCCAGGGCGAATCCGACGACGTTCGAATCGGGCAATGGGTACTGGCCGCGCTGTTCGTCGTGTACTTCGCCGTCCGGACGGGTGGCGTTCTTCAGACCGCATTGTAGCCCGTCTCAGGTCGCGGTAGCCCTCGGCGCTACCGCCGTTCTCTTATGTTCGTCCGTCGTACGTTTCCACGATGACGAACCTCGAACTCTACGAACTCCAGGGCTGTCCGTACTGTGCGAAAGTCACGAAGAAACTCGACGAACTCGATCTCGAATACGAGTCACACATGGTCCCCTCGGCGAAGAGCGCCCGCGAGGAGGTCAAGGCAGTCAGCGGTCAGCGCGGCGTCCCCGTCCTGGTCGACAACGACAACGGGGTCGAAGGGATGCCCGAGAGCGACGATATCGTCGACTATCTCGAAGAAACGTACGGCAGCGGCGAATAAGCTCGATTTTCGACTGCGTTTTCGCTCCGACAGAGCGCCTCAGAGATACTCGAAGTCCTGATCGCTGGTCGAGAATCCCACGCGCTCGTGGGCCCAGTCGAAGGGCGTTTCGTCGCGTTTGTCCTCGAGGAACGACACGATCGACTCGCCGACGTCGCCACCGTAGAGGTTCGGGCCGGTCTGGATCTCCTCGCGGACGGCGTCGGTCTCGGCGACGTACTCGATCATGTCGGTGACGAACTCGTCGTCGATCGGCGGCACCAGGAGGTTCGTCCCCGCGTCGAAGACCGTCTCCGGACGGTCGGTGTTGAACCGCGCTGTCAGGCAGATCGCCTCGTCGATGTAGTTGAGTTCCTCCTGCATGCTCCCCGAGTCGGTGAACTCCGCGAAACACTGCCCGGAGGTGAGAAACTCGTAGACGTGGGCGTGTTTCTTCCAGAGGCCGGTAAAGAGGAAGTTCTCCCGGTTCTCGTCGAGTTCGAGCAGTTTCTCGCGGTAGCCGTATTCCTTGAGGGCCTGCTCGGTGGCGGTCAACTCCAGGAAGTTGACGTTGTACCCGGCCTCGACGAGGCCGATGACTCCTTCGACGATCGCGCTGAAGCGGTCGGGCAGGAGGTTCGCACGCCGGTGGATGTCCACCCGGATCCAGTCGTCGCGCTCCTCCAGGACGGGGTAGATGTCGAAGATGCTCTCTTCGAGATCGGCACCGCGCTTCATGTCGATGGCGTCGACGACGCTGTTGCCGACGACGGGGATGCGCTCCTGTCCGTCGACTTCTGCGGGGTACCCCTCGTTTTCGAGGTGCTCGCGATTGAGTTCGACCGGGGCGAACTGATAGATCGAGCCCGCCGAGCCGACGAAGGTGTCGTACTGCTCGGGGAAGGGCTCGGCGCGGTTGATCGACCACTCGCCGTTCCACTGGCGTTCGACGAACGCCGCTGGGTCGTCGTAGGCCTCGAAATCGGGTGACATGCCGCGCAGGCCGGCCTCGTTGTGGGCGACGGCCTGGTTGGTGGCGAACAGCCACGCCTGCGGGACGATGCCGGCGGCGTGGGTGTCGCCGTGGACGATCGGCAGGACCGTCGTATCGGGCCACGTCTCTTCGAGGTGGTCGGTCAGTTCGTCGATCCGGCGGTGGACCTGGGCGGTCTTCTCTGAGAGACTACCACGGATCGAGAGATCGACTGCGACGCGGTCCTCGATGCCGTACTCGGCGAGACCGTGGCCGAGGACATCGTCGTAGTGCTGGCCGGTGTGGAGGACGAACGTGGGGACGCCGGCGTCGCGGGCGGCGGTGACCACGGGGGCCTGTTTGTAGAAGTCGGGCTTGGTCGCCGTCACGACTGCGAGGACGAACTCGCCCGCGTCCATCTGGCGGGCGAGGCGGTCGTCGTAGATCGTCAGGTCGCCGGGCATACGACTCTCTGGGAATACCAGCGGGTAGTGCGTTCCGGTTCGGATCGGCGGCAGATAACGCGGACGTCCGCACTTCAGGCCGGTTTCTCGCTGCGTTCGCGGATCAACTCCCGCAGTTCCTCGGCCACCTCGATGTCATCCATCTCGCTCTCCTCGACGAGCGCCGTCCCTTCCAGGGATTCGCGGGTCGCTCGCTCGACGACGTAGACCGATCTCGCGCCCGTGACCCGGCCGACCGACGCCATGATCCGGGCGCGCTTTCTGGCGGCCTCGTTGAGCTTCGAGTGGCCCGTGAGCATGCGATCGGCCTCGGCCTCGTCCTCATCCTCGCTGACGGTCTTGAACGGCGCGCGGTTCGTCGGATGGACGTCGAACCCGACGCGGGTCAGCACCGTGACGAGCTGCTCGTCGTCGGGGTCGACCTCGGGCTCGTCGGGCATCGAGTCGTCCTCGCGGACGTCCTCGCCCTCTTCGAGCACGTTGACCGGCGACGTGAGCGGTTCCTCGAAGAGGTCGTCGAGTGTGGCAGCCACCTCGACGCTGGCGTCCATGCCGTTCTCGTATTTCGAGACGGTCCGTCGGGAAACGCCGAGTTCGTTGGCAAGTTTGCCCAGACTCCAGTCGCGCTCCTCGCGGGCGTCGGCGAGCACGTCGCTGTCGATGTTGACGTACAGCCCGCCCGGGGCCGCGTAGATGAGCGGCGGGACTTCCTCCACGAAGTAGTCCATCGCCGTGTTCGGGCTGAACACGGGCACGCCGTGGCGGAAGTAGACGACGCCCGGTTTGAGCTCCTCGTCACGCGTCCGGAGGCCGATCACGAGCGGCGTCGCCTCCAGGTACTCCCCGAGGCGACGCATCTCAGCGCCGGTGAGTCCGTCGAAGGCGTCGATATTGCCGAGGATCTTCACCAGGATGGTGTCCTCCCCCCGGCGGGCCGCGATGTCGAAACTCTTGGGTCGAATCGCACACCGGTCGCTGACGAGAAAGCCCGCGTCCTCCAGCATGGCGATGATGTTACCGACCAGTGCCGATCGTGACATGGATTCGCTACTGTATATAACGAAATCACGCTATAAATGCGTTCCGCCGCCCTGTGACGCCTTCTTCCCTCGATTTTCGTTTTGAACTAGAGTTGCTCGACGGCCTTGCCCCGACGGGCGCTTGCACACCCGTCCGGAGAGACGAAACCCGTTAGTTCGCCCCACGGGTACACTCACCCGTGACAGTCATCGGCATCGACGACACGGACTCCCGGACGGCGGGCATGTGTACGACCTACCTCGCCGCCCGGATCGCCGACCGGCTGGCGGCGACGGATGACTGGGTCGTCGACCGGCGGCTGCTCGTCCGACTGAACCCTGCCGTCGAGTACAAAACCCGGGGCAACGCCGCGCTGGCGATCCACACCGACGCCCCCGTCGATGCCGTCCGAGAAATCGTCAGCGAGGAACTCCCGATCGCCGAGACCGACGATCCACGCACGAACCCCGGCGTTGTCCTCACGAGTGAGACGGCGGCTGAGATCCCGGAAGCCGTTGGCGACTTCGCTCGCGACGCCGTCCGGGATTTCCACGACGTCGCCGACGCCCGCGCCCTGATCGACTGCTTCGAGTACGGCACGCTGGAGGCGGGCAACGGTCGCGGGTTGATCGGCGCGCTCGCGGCGCTCGGGGCCTGGCGGGCGTTCGAGGACTGGACGTACGAGTACATCTCCTATCGCGAGCCACCGCGCCGCGGGACCCCTCGCGAGGTCGGCCCCGAGTCTGTCTTCCGGGCCGCCGATGCCGGCTACCCGGACGCTTGGGACACTGTCGATCACGTCGAAGACGAACTCGTTTGCGTTCCCCACGCGCCGGGGCCGATCCTCCACGGTATCCGCGGCGACGACCCCGATGTCGTCAGAGGAGTCGCTGCCGACATCGAGAGCGAACCGGTCGAACGAACCGCCCTGTTCGTCACCAACCAGGGGACTGACGCCCACTTACGGGAGGGGACGATCGGGACGCTCCGGGACGGCCGGGCCTACCGGGTGACCGGCGTCGTCGACACCTCGCCTGAAACCCGCGAAGGCGGCCACGTCTTTCTCACCATCGAGGGAGACGATGGCCATGAGTTGCCCTGTGCCGCGTTCGAGCCGACCAAGCGCTTCCGCGACCGCGTTCGTTCGCTCCGAGTCGGTGATCGTGTCACCGTATGTGGCGAGGTCAGCGATGGCACGCTCAAACTCGAGAAGTTCGCCGTCCGTGATCTCGTTCGGACCGAGCGCGTCACGCCGACCTGTCCGGCCTGCGGTCGGACGATGGAAAGCGCCGGACGGGGCCAGGGGTATCGCTGCCGGGACTGTTCGACGGCTGTCGACGGGAAAGCCGAGCGGGAGATCGACCGCGATCTAGAGGTAGGGTGGTACGAGGTCCCGCCGTGTGCCCGCCGACACATCGCCAAACCGCTCGTGCGGGGCGGATTCGACGCGCCGGTCCACCCCGAGCGGTGAGTGCGCTTCCTTCCGACAATCGGCCCCGGCTCGTGTCGCGGGCGCAGTGGGGTCGTTCCGCTCCAGGAGTCGGTTCTGGCGGGGAAAGCGATATACATCGAGGGATCACAGTTTCGCGATGTCAGCAATGCTCGCGCGGGTGCAATCCCTGGTCGATTCGACCGTCCAACTCGTCACCGACGAGCCGATCCTGGTCCTCACCTTCCTCGCCGTGGTCTTCGCGTACATCGAGGTCCGAAACACGCTGTTCGCGGCGGTCTATCACGTTCACGACAGCGTAGCGAGTGCGACCGGGCTTTTCGGGCCACGGATCGCGTCGTACGCGATCGAGCGCCCCTCCGAGGACGACGGCAGACAGGTCACCGACATCACCCTCTCGGAGGACATCGAACTCGTCTACTTCCGGATCGTCTTCCGGGCGGCACCACTGGTCGGGGTGCGGTTCGAACTCTTCCGTTGGTGGATCGAACTGCCTGACGGCGCCCGGGCACTGCGTCGCAGCGACGTGGCGAAACTCGCTGACGACGGCGAGTTGCCCGACCCCGGTGAGACGAGCTTGAACACCGACGACGTCAGGATCAACCCGGGGGAGGAACCGACCTACGACAATATCGACTTCGGCTATCTGGAGACGAAACACTTCGTCCTGAAACGCAACCTCGTTCGTGGGGAAGTCCCCTATTTCGGGACGAAGGAAAACCGACGGGTCCACGTCCCGCTGTGGATCGACCTCTCCGAGTACGACGGGACCGAGGATGCGCCGTCCATCGAGGTCACGGTCGATCCGCCCCACTTGCCGTATCTCAACACGACCGAGATCGACGTCGAGATCCCGGATACCGGGGATTAAGCGGACCGTCGGGACGGCTATTCGATTCGGCACGCCTATCCGGTTCAACCTCTTTCCTATGAATATGAACGCATCTTCGCCAGCGATTCGTCGTCGAACCACGTCACGGAACCCGGTGAGTTTCCCATGAGCGGGAAAGACAAGTACTACAACCGGGCAAAACAGCAGGGCTATCGCGCCCGCTCGGCGTTCAAACTCCGGCAACTCGACGAGACGGCCGACCTCTTGGGTGCCGAGCGGACCGTCGTCGACCTGGGGGCGGCCCCCGGCGGATGGCTCCAGGTCGCCGCCGAGCGCCTCGGCGACGGCGGTCGCGTCGTCGGTGTCGATCGCCAGCGTATCGACGACCTCGAGGAGCCCGACGTCCCGGTCGAGACCATCCGCGGCGACATCACCGACGAATCGACGGTCGAAGCGATCACCGACGCCGTCGGCGAGGCAAACCTCGTACTCTCGGACATGGCCCCGAACGTCACCGGCGAGTACGACCTCGATCACGCCCGGTCGGTCCATCTGGCCCGCCAGGCCTTCGAGGTGTCCCTTGACGTGCTCGGGGCCGGTGGCGATCTCGTCGTGAAGGTCTTCGACGGCCGCGATCTGGATGACTTAAAAACAGACATCGAGGAGGAGTTCGAGTACGTCCGGGAAGTCCGGCCCGACGCCTCGCGGGATTCCTCTTCGGAACTCTACCTGGTCGCCAAACATCGCCTGACTGCGCCGGTCAGGGAAGGAGACACTGTCGAGGTCGAGATCGTCGACACCGGGGAGGAAGGCGACGGCATCGCGAAGGTCGAGGGGTTTACGCTGTTCGTCGCCGGCGTCGAGGAAGGCGAGACGGTGACGGTCCGCGTCGACGACCTCAAGCCACAGTACGGGTTCGCACAGCCGGTCGAGTGAACGTCCGATCAAAACCGACTGATTCTAAGGCCCTCGTCTCTAATCTTGGGGTATGCGTATCGCCGTTATCGCGGACGTTCACGCGAACAAAGTGGCACTGGAGGCCGTCGCGGGGGACATGCCGGACGTCGACGGCGTCATCTGTGCCGGGGACGTGGTCGGCTACAATCCCTGGCCCGAGTTCTGCGTCGACTGGGTGCAGGAACACGATGTGCCGACTGTCTTGGGGAATCACGACCGTGCGGTCGCCACAGCCGAGTATTCGGGGTTCAACGACATGGCGGCGGCCGGTGTCGAACACGCCCGTGACCACCTTTCGGAAGCCCATCGCGAGTGGCTCGGGCAACTGCCGACCGAACGGACGTTGTTCGACGGCCGTGTGAAGGTCGTCCACGGCCACCCTGACGACCCCGATCACTACACCCATCCTTCCGAGTTCAGCCCGGGACTCCTCGGCGAGGAGGACGTTCTGGTGCTCGGTCACACGCACGTCCAGAGCCACGAGAAGTACGGCGACGGGATCGTCCTGAACCCCGGTAGCGTCGGCCAGCCACGCGACGGCGATCCGGGCGCGGCCTACGCGCTGGTCGATCTCGACGCGATGACCGTCGAACAACGCCGGGTGCGCTACGACGTCGGCGCGGTGATGGATGCCGTCGACGAGGCCGGGCTCCCGCGGCGGGTCGGGACGCGCCTCTCACGCGGGCAGTGACAGCTGTCACCGGCGGTTGTGACGTTATTCCTCGGCGACAGTCGCTGCCGTCCGCTTGCCGCCGGCGATCCGACCCACGATCCCGGCTCGACTCATGAAACTCGCACAGATCTCGATCCCGTCCGGAAGCGAAAGCTCGTCCAGCGCAGCCCACGATCGGTCGTAGGCCGGCATCCCGGGCCGGAGGACGGCCGCGTCAAGCACCGTGGCCGCCGCGCCGGTGACCGTCTCGAACTCCTCGGCCGCTCGTCGTCCGATGACCGCGGGGTCGGCGTCTAAGAACTCCGAATCGCCGCTGCCGACGTAGGACGTGAACACGCCATCGCGGCCGAGCATGCTGTGATTCCAGGTGCTGCCGTCCGTTTTGAATCCGTCGTCGATGATGTGAAAGCCGTGGCCCGTGCCGTCGAAGTCCGAATGGAGATGGACGACGCCGATCGGGTTGTAGGCGAACTGACTGACCGTCCCGGCGGCCTCGCTATCGACATCATCGAGTAGCGCGGCGGTCGTCGGGGCCGGCGTGGTGAACACGACGGTCTCGGCCCGCTCGGTCCCGTCCTCGGTGTGGACGAGATAGTCTTCGCCGTCCGGCTCGACCCCGGTCACGGGCGTTTCGAGGTCGATCGATTCCTCGTGAGCCGCATACATCGCCTCCGGGAGTGTCTGGAGGCCGTCCTCGAAGGAGACGATCGGCGGCGTCTCGGTTCCCTGCAGCAATTTTTTCAGCATGAACACAAGCAGGCTGCCCTCGACGCCGAAGCGATCGAGCGCCTTGCCAAGGGAGTACTCGACGTACATGTCGTCGGCGTCCGTGCCGTAGAGACCGCTGTACAGCGGGCCCGCGAACCGAGTCGCGACCTCGTGCCCGAACTTCCGGGTCAGGTACGCCTCGACGGTCTCGTTCGGCTTTGCCCCGCCAGTCAGCGGTTCGAGCAGGACGCGGGCCTTGCCGCGCCAGGAGAGCAGATCCGTCGTGATCGCGTCCCGGACCGACAGTGGCATCCGGCGGAGCTGTCCGTCGTCGTAGGCAAAGAGGGGCTGGTCGTCGTCGCCGAAGCGCAATTCGTCACGAAGATCCAGCGCTTCGATGAGCGATTCGACTGGCTTCGAGAGGCGGAGACGCTGGGGCCCTCGCTCTAGGACGTGGCCCTCGACGGTCGTCGACCGGACGATGCCGCCCGGTTCGGCCGACGCTTCGAAGGTCCTGACCTCGGCCCCCTGCTCCGCGAGAAAGTGCGTCGTCGAGAGTCCGGACATCCCGGCACCGATGACGGCGACCGTCATCGACTCACCCCGTGGAGTCTCTCCGACGACGCTCGCTGCGTGGTCTCGTCGTTCATGCCTTCCAGCTACGGGCTGGTCGTATTAATCCCCATGGAAGGCCCCCGGATCGGTGTCCTTACCCACCGTAGTCGAGTGGCTCGACCAACTGCCAGACGTCCGTCTCGGGATCCAGCCGGTGGGGTTCCGCGCCGCGTTCGGTCAGAATGCCCGCGTGGTAGCACATGGCTTTGAGTTGGAAGACGGTCGGCGCGTGATAGACGTTCCCGTCCGAGAGTGCCGACGCTTTGAGCTCTCCATCTTCCGTGAGCACACGGGAGCGGGCCGAATCGCTCCCACGGATGAACAACTCGACGGTGAACGTCGGATGGTGGACGTGCAGCCAGGTGACCAACTCGACGAGCGAGGGCTCGGGGATGCCGTCGTCGTGCATCGTCTGCACCTCCTCCACGATGAGCTTCGTGGCCGGATACGACCACAGCACCCGTCTGGTGAGCTGGCCCCATTCGGGCGCGATTTCGACAAATCGCTTCCGGGAGCCCTGCCAGGCGTCGAACGCTACGAGCGCGTCTTCCACGGTCCCGTAGCGATGCCGGGCGAATCGCACGACTTCCCTGCCGAGCGGGGTGAGCGTGGTACCGTCGGGAGCCTCGTCGATCAGCCCCAGGAACGCCGCGCCCTGTCTGGCCCCGTCGGTGGCGCTGACCACGTATTCCGAGAGCACCCGATCGGTCGGGTCCGGATGATAGAGCGCGAGCGGATAGGCCAGGTAGTTTTTCGGATGGTTGAGGCTGAACGATTTCTCGGCGACGCCCTGGGCCGTCGCCTGAAACCGGATCGCCGCCGCCTCGTCGACCGTTCGATTGCCGACGAAGCGGGGCACTTCGAGTGGATCGACGGCCCCGCCACTATCGACGCCCAGGACGCCGACGTTGAGTTCGCGTGCAAGCGTCTGTGCGGAGTTGGAGATCGCCGGCTTCGGGGCGGCGACGTAGGCCGCATTGGCCTCGTGCAATCGATCGTACGCCTGGACGATCCCGCGCTCGACGTCGGCCGTCCGGCCTTCGGTGTCGCCTTTCGCCTCGATCGCGATCAGCGGCGGGTGGTCGCCGAGGCGTTCGATGGCGAGCAGCTCCGTTTCGAGCTGTCGGACGCCGACCAGATCGGGGTACCCGGAGCCGACCTGGACGTGATTGAACGGAGCCAGTCGCTCGCGAACGCCCGGCTCGATCGGCTCGCCGGCGAGCCACTCCTCGCTCGCGAACTGCGTGTCCACGACCGCGTAGGTATCCTCGGCGGCCGGCTCGGGGAACAGTCGCTGTTTCGCGTGAGCGAGTACCTGCGGCTCGGACAGCGCCGCTTTCGTGGTCATACTGTTCTCACGGACAACGACGGCAAGAACCTTCGGCCGGCAAGATGATCGCTCCGACTCCCTCGAGCCCCTGCGTCACTCGTCGTTCGCCGTCGTTCCTGTCCCGTCGAAGTGGCCACGTGTCCGGCCCGCCACCCGCTGTCGGTAGAGTCCGGCGAGGCCACCACCGATCGCTCCGAAGACGATCGGATAGACGATTCCCGCGATGACGAGCGCACGAAGCGGACTCGGCGCGATACCGCTGTGTGTGGCGGGGAATAGCCCGAGGAAGACAGCCGCGACATAGCCAACGGCGAGGGTCGCCCCGACCATTGCGCCATCGCGGGGGACCGATGTGTCGGCCCGGGTCGCCACGACTGCACCCCCGACTGCGAGGACGATCACTGGCACGAGATACAGGGACTCGGCGCCGAGTAGGCTGACCGTGTCGACAAGATCGCCCCCGCCCAGGAAGAACCCATCCGGGCCGAACACTTCCGGCGTCCGCGTCCCGACGAAGTGGGCATCATAGAACACCCAGACGAGCGCGTTCCAGTCCGGGATCGCCCCGCCGAGCAGTTCGTTCGCGGTCACGTTCGCGACTCTCGTCCCCGCGAGAATCCACGTCAGGAGATAGCCGAGCGCGAACGCGATTGCTCCGCCCGCTGCCCCCCGAAGGACTGTCCCTTTCCGCACTGCTGATCCGTCTACCATTACAGCTAACACGTCGTCCAAGACGATAAGTCTATTTGTGGACTTTCAGCCGTCGAAACGGCGGATATCGCCAATACGCGGGGCGTTCAGTCGTCCCTGGCTAGGTGACCACCGAGGAAGCCTCCCAGCGCGCCGAGGCCACCGCCGTAGGCGGCGACAAACAGCAGTGCCATGAACATCCCCGTGATCGTGACGATCCCGAGACCGCTCTCACCGACCGCTACGAACCCGTTGTACAGCCCGACGCTGACGAACGCGAGGATCGACAGCGCGGGAACCATCGCCAGGAAGCCCGCGAGTCCGCCGGCACTTACCGCGCGGCCGCTTGCGGGCTGTTCGAGGTACCCGGCGAGACCGCCACCGACCAACGGCGAGAACGGGATGAACGACAGCACCGCCGTGGCGACCGCACCGAGGACCGCGACGGCTCGAAACGAATCGACGCCTTCGCCCTCGCTCGCGCTACTGTGGGCCCGATGGCGAACGACGACGTAGCCGATCGCGAACAGGACCAGTCCGATCCCCGTCACGAGGAGGCCGATCCCGGTCCAGTCGATGATCTCGACTATCAGATCGAGCATCTGGGCTTCCGTGAGATCGCGCTCGATGGCGACGACCGTGACCTGTCCCGATTCGATGCCCTCCTCGAGTAGCCCCCGATCGACGACGAACGTCAACGCGGAGCCACCGACCGTCAGTGCCATGCCACCCAGCGCGATGACGACGCCGACGATCCAGTCGACGTACTCGGGGAGCGGACGCGCGAACGCGTCTGGCCCCTCGTCACTGCTTGCTGGCGTCTCTGTTGTTGCCATAAATCACCTATACGATGAGACATGTGTTAATTATACCTATCCGAATACGGCTCTCTCGGATGTGAACACGGCCGGTCGGCTGCTGGCCCCGTCGTGCTGTCTGTTTGCGCGACGCGACACTGCAGTCGTGCAGTTGCCAACGATGCCACCGCCCCACCCGTCACTGGCCGGACCGTCACACTGGACAGGTGACGGCCGCCATCTCCATACCCGACATGCTGTTATCTATATTTATGTCCGGATGTATCCGACGCTGACACTTCCCGGGTTTGTCAATTCCCCAGCTCCCGGACGCGGCCGGCGGTCGAGTTCAGCGAAGTGCCACCTCCCTAATTGTGAACCAGCGGAAGACGGTTACCTCGCTACGCTCGCTGCTACGTCTTCCAGGGTTCAAATCGCGCTCGGGAGTCTTTTCACTGCTCACTTCGGTCGCAGTAAAATGCCGCCTCCCGGACATATACCAAGAGTTCAAATGCCTACCCGTTCTAAATTAGAGTATGCCGAAGCTGCCAGACAAGATCGAAACACTCCACACGCGGATTAAGAAATCGGAGACTCTGTCACCAGAGGAGAAAGACGCCCTTCTCAAGTTCTCCTCAGAACTCGGGGTCCACAATTACTCTGAGGGCCGATGGACAAAGCTCCTCCAACACTGTACGATGATGGCTGGGGATTCGTCCAAATATTCGCCAGATGAACTACCTGAGCCAGATTTAGTAGACATCATCGGAGAGTCAAAGAAAGAGAAAGAGGCCGCAAAGAAATACGTCAGTTGGATCAACGCAAACTATGATAGCGAAGAATCGAAACGTGACCATCGGGTCGCGCTTCGAGTGTTTGGTGGGCACATAACAGAAGGTGATTATGAGGACGAGAAACCATCAAGTATCGAGTGGATCTCGGCCGACCTCCCCAGAGACTACAACCCAAAACCAGATCCGACGAAGATGTGGTGGTGGGACGAGCACATCGTTCCTGTCCTAGATAACGCCAAACACGCACGCAACAAGGCAGCAGTCGCCGTCAGCTGGGATGCTGGTACGCGATCCGAGGAGTTCCGTGAACTAACTGTCGGTGACGTTAGTGATCACAAGTACGGGATGGAAATCACCGTCGATGGAAAGCGGGGTCGCCGCTCGATTGTACTAATCACATCAGTCCCATACCTCAAACGCTGGTTAGAGGTTCACCCTCGGGGTAACGAGCCTGATGCACCGCTTTGGTCGGACTTAGACACCGGGCGGGACGTGAGCTACAACATGAAGTTGAAAATGCTCCGAGCACCCGTCAAACGAGCAGTCGATAATGGCGATCTCAGAAAGCCGTCGAAGATAGAATTCACGCGGATGCGGAAATCTTCCGCAAGTTACCTCGCACGAAAGAACGTGTCACAGAATCATATAGAAAAGCACCATGGGTGGGTCGAAAATAGCGACGAGGCCCGCCGATACATCAACGTGTTCCGAGAGGATACTGCACGAGAAGTTGCCCGAGCCCACGGAGCAGACGTTTCGGAGGATGAGATTGAGGACATCGGGCCGGTGGAGTGTCCGCGCTGTCAACGCGATACGCCCAGGGGAGAGGCCCAATGTATGTGGTGTGGGCAGGCTCTGAGTCCGAAGGGTGTCGAGCGACTCGAAGAACGGGAAGAACGACTCTTCGACTCAGCGTTGGAAGCTGATGGCGACATGAAAGAGCGAGTCAAGAGCATCCAAAGCGAGATCGAGGAACTCCGCTCATTGGGGCTTGAAATATAGAACATACACTTCCGGTAAAGCCCCAAGATAGAGTTAGATTCGGTCTTGCTCTCTCATATCATTTTTCAGTTATAACTAGCCCCCTGTTCGTTTTCGATTTGTATCCTCTCACAACCGAACCAATTCAGTCAACTCAGATTCGCTGTACGGCAGCAGGATGATATCTCATTGACTTTCGGCGGTTGGTAGACTCAACCAAATCCACCGGACAGAACTCCCCGTTGTGATTTCGGAGGGGTCACAAGCCACCCAACACAGATAGTAATAAAACCGACATATGGAAGTGATACATGGCAATGGCTACGATCCGTAATCGGCATCGAAGTTTTGTCAATGGAGCGTGCACCTTCTATTATGGACGACGAAGAGTTTCGGCGCTTCTTCACTAGTCTCGATCAGTTAGATCGGATGTTCAGCCATCCAATCGATGATTACGCCGAGGATGAAGAAGACAAGCCACCAGAACAGGTGGATGATGCTGAACTCGATGCAGAACTCACTAACTTAGAAGTGGAACTGCGAGAAGATCTCAGTCGGTAAGTCCGGCTCACAGTTGAGCAGAGCCGTCAAGCGCAGGCAGCCCAGTAACCCTATCACTACGATATGACGGGACAACCCCCTACCACGCTGCAGGCGCACGCCACCGACGTCCTAGCGGACGCCCAATCACGTGATGAAGATGTGTACTATTCGACGGTCTGAAGCGCCCGAATTCGGCCACCTCACGCCACAGAGGTCGATTCGTTCGACAGTCGAACCGGTGCCTGTAGTGTTTTCTTTCCATCCTCGTCGATCCTGAGCACTATTGACGTAGTATTCCAGAGACTGAATAGTCTCTTCATCGTCGGTGGGCCATCACCCGGTGTTGCGGACTCCAAACCCTTGTTCTCTGAGAAATTCGAGGAGGGTTTGTCCGTACAATTCTTTGGACCTGTTGTTCAGTCCTTCCGCAGAGTACCGAGTATTCGCGGTGATGTATTCCCAGGATGGGGCGTGGTCGCGTGGTAGTCCATTCGGTTGAAATTGCTCGCGGAGGATCGCCAGTAACTGTTCTTCGAGTGTTTTCTGGTCGATACGCCCCCTCATTTTGAGTCGTCACCTCGTGCTCGATCTAATTCTTCTAAGATGCGTTCGGCGTCGTAGGCGAACGGGAGATCGCTCGCTGCGATTGCCTCCAAATCATCTCGTAGGTCCTCTGCCGTGTCGATGGCCGACTGGTATGAGTCAGATGCTTCAGAACTCATGTCGGCCCTGTTCACCTCTGTTCGGCCGGTTGTTGCTCAAATACATAGTAGTTCTAATTTTGAGTAAGTAGTGGTTTGATTCACTGTAAGTTAAAACCTTGGAGCCCGAAGAGGAGGATAACAACATGCCGAACGACACCTCAAACACCTCTGATGACGAAACAGAGACTGTCGGGAATTTAGAGAAAACCAGCAACTCGGGCTCTGAATACCCTGATCAGAACAGTAAATCTGTAGACGCTACTGAAGATACAAAACCGGATCATGAACCGGAAACCGAGATTGACCATCAGAAGGTCAGAGACTTCTTCCAGAAGAAAGGCGCAGTAGAAATCCTCGCTCAGCTCGCTGATGGTCCCAAGCGATTCAGCGAAATCGATGATGCACTCGTGGTGAGTCACGGCACGGTTGCAAGTCGGCTCACCGAAGGTGCCAAAACTGGACTCTGGAAAGAGTATTTCCAATATCCAGATGATGGCGGGAAAATCAAGCTATACCAACTCAACCCTGAAGCTGAAGACCTCGCTGATATCGCCCAACACAATAATATCGCTGAGACAACGGAACGCAAACGACAGGCCACCGCACAACACGCCGACGCTGTCTCGAACTTCCAAGACGAGATCACAACAGGCAACTCTGAAGAATAGGTCACCAGTCTGCTGGGTCTTCAATATCACATATTCGGTTCCTGCACCACACCGTTCGACCTCATTCAACAGATGACAGACAAGACGGCCTCGTTCTTAACTGACCGTTTCTCATCCTTGGCCCCTCTTTGTTGGAAACTAAGTGTATTCCTCAATTCTCTTCTCTATGGGTTCACACGTCGGCGTGGATTGGGCAAGCGGATCATGGGTTGTTGTCGAAGCGACCACAGAAACCACCAACGTCAGTACAGAACCTTCACTGCTCAACGTCTGGCACGAATACAGGGAGCGAGCAAACGAGATCCTAGTGGACATCCCGGTTCACTTAGAAAGTGAGGGGGATCGAGAGTGTGATCAAGAAGCCAAGGACTTCCTCGGTTCGCGTGGCAGTACCGTCTTCTGGACACCGAACAGTGACGCAGTGACCGCAGGAGACTATGATATGGCTGTAGCAAAGAATACCCGTGGGCTGGGAAGCCACAGCTGGGGCCTCATCCCGCGTATCCAGGAAGTGAACACCCTACTGAATGAATTCGATACTGCACATAAGACACTCTACGAGAGCCATCCAGAGGTGTGCTTCAAAGCGTACCACGGCGACAATCTCCCGTCGAAGAAAAGCGACGCAGGCTTCGAAGTACGGAAAAAGTGTCTCATCAAGAATGGGGGCGAATCCTTCCAACCAGTAATAGAGCTTGCTGACGAACGGCAAGCAAACAGCCAATGGCACCACCGAATCCAGTCTGGCCGCGTCGACGACGTCCTTGACGCCGCCATCATTGCCCTGACAGCACGGGAGTCTGCCGGCTCCTACTCAACCCTCCCAAAGGATGCTAACCCCGCCTGTGACCCTTCCATTGTCTATCCCGGCAACTAACCCATTACCGGCGGAACACGCTGTTCTCTAAGCAACTCGTATCGTGCCCCCAATAGTTCTACTTTGACTCACTTGGGTCAACGATCTGTTCAAGGTCGAACAACTGCAGGTCGTCACGGTCCGACGCTTCATCACGAACAGATTGCGTGAACCCGTTTCGCGCGAACAGCGCATACTCATGCTCTACCTCGCCATCATCAGGCGACCATCGGATCTCCTCTGTGTGGTCTTCAAGCGAGGCAAGCGCACCGTAATCGAGTGGCGCGGACGTGAACTTGCACTCTCCCGTTACCATCGTCCCGTCTGCATCGAATCCAACCACATCCACTTCGTACTCGTTGTACCACCAGCGGCCGATATCGGTGAACATCAGCTCGGGGTAGAGATCCGGGAGAATGTCCTGACAGCGGTTTTCAAACTCCTGACTCACGAAATCCGCCAGCTCCGGTTCGATAACCGTCTCGTAGGCGTCGGCACCCAATCGCTCGTAGCGGTCTTCGTTCCCGTAGACGAACCGGAACCAAAACCTGAACAACGGATCGAGAATCCGGTACCGCCCTCGGCGTGACTTCGTCTTGTCCTCTGTCACCGGAACCTCACGTTCGACTAGTCGCAGCCGCTCCAGTTTCTGCGTGTACGTCGAAATCTGTTTGCCGTCGATTCCGACTGTTTGTGCGATCTCGTTCGAGGTCGTGTTCCCCGCGGCAATCGCTTTCAGGATGGCGAAGTATCGGTTCGGCTCCGTTAGCTCAGTACGGAGCACGTATTCCGGTTCGTCATGCAGGAATCCCTGCCGTGACAGCAGCGACTGCTGGATGACTGTCCCGAGGTCACCATCCAGATCGATGCCGTCCAAATAGTACGGTGTCCCGCCAAACACGCCCCACGCGAACAGCAACTGTTCGGGGGTATAGCTCTCGGGAAAGAACGTCCGCACGGCAGCAAAGTCGAGCTGGTGGAGATCGATCTTCTCAGTGAATCGACCATACAACGGACTGTTCCCGAGGAGTGTCGCCTCCTCCATCATACTGATCGAAGATCCCACGAGCACGAGCGTCACGCCCGTGTCACGCAACTCCTGATCCCAGAGTCGCTGGATAACCGACGGAAGACTCTCGTCGGCGTCAATCAGGTACGGGAACTCGTCCAGCACGATGACTGCATCCTGGTCAGCGAGATACCCAAGCAGCGATTCCCACTCGTTCTCGATCCGGTCGATCCCAGGAAACGACTCAGCCGCAACGTCCACGAACGCGTCCAGTTGGATTTGCCGGGTTGTTTCAGTCGCTTGGTACAGAATGGCGTCATCGCGGTTTGTTAGTGACTCTCGGACGAGTTCGGTTTTCCCGAGGCGGCGACGCCCGAAAATCACGACCATATCAGCGTCGTCGGACTCATAGCAGTCTCGAAGCCGACTGAGTTCATCCTCCCGATCCACGAATCGCTCCATATCCTTTGACTGCCGCCCAACCAGATAAAACTCTCGAATAGCCTAATACAGAATAGGCTAACTGGGAATTGGCTAACTTGTTATAGTCTCCTGGACGAGTGACGGTGGCGGAAGAAGCGGTTATCGTCTTGACCGGCAACCGTGACGACGGACGCTGTCTCACCACCGGTCAATAGCTCAGTCCCTACTATCCGTTTCTGATTCGTCGTCTCGCTCGCCCGTTCAGTACGTGACTGGCATACCCGGCATCATCTCGGTCACTCTCTGCAACGGTTTCGAACGCCTGACGCGAAATCTGCTTTGTCAGTAACTCACCGTCCTCAATCTTCCAGGCGAACGGCTCAGTAGGATCTATTCCCCGCTCTTGCAACATCTCCTCGTCCACGCGTAAAGACATCACAAGCTCGTCGCCATAGGAACGTGCCTGATCACGGCTCAACACCAAGTTATCCAGATACCCGTCACCACCTGGCGTAGGTGTCGCCCACTCGACTGTCCAGTCAGATCCGACGTGGTTTGAATGCATGCCTCATCGTAGGTCGTGGGAGAAGAAAACCTTCGATGACGTGGTTCTTGATTGATCGCCAACTGTGCTTTTGCCACTCGAAATAGAACGTGTCGCCATGTCCACAGACGATATGTATCGTGTGCGGGAGAATACGGGAAACTCGGCCCATCCCTCCGTCGATGACGTCATTGAGCTCGCCTTAGAACGAGCGGCTGATCCCCGACCGGAACAGGACCCAGACGCCCACTTCGACCGATACGTCAGCACCGCTGTCGAAGCGCATAGCAAATCTGCGGTTACCGAGTGTATCCGTCTCGTCCTCATTGAGGGATTCACCCAACGCTCAGCTGGCGTCAAAGCCTTTGGCGAAGACGACTACGTTCGCGGGATTGAGGTCGGCGTTGCCAGTCGTTCCTATCTCCGGGAGCTCCTTGATGAGCAAGCAACCGAGTCGTGAGCAGCAAAGAGAAGACCGGTCGAGAAGCTCGTTCCTTAACTTTGGAGTCTCCTCGCAGAGTCCAAAGTTAAGGGCGTCCAGGCCAATAGTAATATATAAAGAGTCGATCCCGAAATGAGCAGTCCTGCAAACTCCAAAGTTCGAGCGAAGGTATGGATGACTCCGGACCAAGTCGAAGCACTCCGATCAGCATGCTACACCACCGGTGCAGAATACCTCCAACAGCGCAACGAAGCCATCATCGCGTTCATGTACGATACTGGACTCCGCGTTGGAGAACTCGTCCAGATCAACAAGACGCTGCTTCGAAACGGAAACTCGGAACTCTATCTCCCGACAGACATCCAGAAGGATTACCCAAACGAAAATTCCCCACCACCAGTGACCCTCACACTATCGAAGGACACGGTGCGATTGCTCTCAGCATATCTCAACTCCCGATGGAAAGACCCGCAAGCACTCTTCCCGTCCCGATCCTCCAATCGGATTTCTGAACAAGGCGTTCGGAATATGCTTCACAAGGTCGCTGAGGAAGCAGAGGTGCGTCCATACAAGATTGATGGCACCCGAGGTGACGCCAGTGACGTGACACCGCACGCACTCCGACATAGCGTCGCTTACAGAATGATGAACGAAGAAGACGACAATACACTCTACGATGTCCGGAATCGATTACGACATCGTAGTATCCAGACCACTGAACGAATCTACGATCATATGCTGAAGGTCTGATTCAACTTGAGGACAATGATCGGGTTCCCGACGCGAATTCACAGCGGATCTTCCTAAAGAGGATCACGAAGAACATCGCAGCAAAGAATTCTGTCCAGCGTCCCGGGTTAATTGATGTACCCACGATCACGGAGAAACGCGTATCGGTTCTTGTGCTCGTATTTCTTAGATCTATTATACTATACCGGTCTAACAACTGATAGAAATTAGACAAGGCCTCCAAACTGTTCCTCCCAGAATTTTTCCTGTTCTTCAAGAGCGCCCTCTACCCTTTCCCGTTGGTATTCTATATTCGGTTCTCTTTCGACAAATGGCAATTCAGGGCAAAACCGTGGAGCAGATATGTGAGTATACGCTCCGATACCTCCCTCTGTCCTAACTGTTCCTCGGTCGTCTCGGGTTGTGTCTGCGAGCTCTCCGAGCTCATCCCACAGACTGTCCATCTCATCTTGCCGTCCCTCTGTGCCATAAAAGACGTTATTGTCACAGTTGACAATCTGGAGTTTATTCAACTCATTAATTATCGCTGTATCTTGGACCTCCCGCACTCCTTCCACACTACATTCAACTTCGTAACACTCCGGGTCATGAAGTAGGAGATAATGGTGGGTGGTGAGTGGACAGTAGATCTGGAGTCCTCTGGTCTGTAATCCGATTTCCTGTGGACGATCTTCCCCGAGGAAATAGGGATTGTGGCGAACAACAGGATGATCACTTGTCACCAGCTCGGTGCCAGTTTTATTCACAAGCAACGTCCCCCAGAGATCTGCTAGGAGTGGTGCGCAATGTAGCTGGTAAAGCATCGGGAGCAGTTGCGGACTCTGTTTATGCTCCAACCATACGTTTCCCTCATTGACCTCTTCCAGAAGTACCGGGTCCAGCTCTCCGGCTTCAACGCCTGCTTTGACAAACGTCTTGAACATTACCTCACTGTCTTGTTCTATCTCCTCTTTTGAGAGAGCAGTACGTGCCTCCTGAAAGGTCATAAATTGAAGTACACGGTGCCAATCGGGTTTCAATTCCTTCTCTGTCTGGAGTCTGGATACAGATTGAATTGCGAGCAGTTCCCCCAGTCCCTTTGACAACTCCCCTTCAATTGATCCTATTGCCTTCTCAACGTCTGTCTCTTCGCTATAAAAATAGTCTCGGGCACAAACTCTCGATATCGGCTCAGTAAATTCTCTGTTTGCCTGCATATTGTACAGCCAGATATTCTGCCCATCATCAGAGAAATTCCTCAAATAGAAACGCGGTACATAGTGTTGATTCTTGTACTCAACCATATACTGGTAACCATCACAACCGGTTCACAAAAACCCGTTTGCTATCCAATCATAGCCAGTATTTCGGACATGAATACCGTTCTCCGAGCAACTCACAGTAATGTAGACGATGAGGTACGTGTCCGTATCTTTCCCCTCGTCCATATTGGCACGAGTACAATTCGAGATATGCTTAGGATAGTCCAAAACCCATGAACTGTACCGTTCACGGGTCTCTTCCTACTATCCAACTTTCACTCGCCGTCTAACGACCGTTGGATGTAATGATTCCAGATCGGTTCAAAATCGAAATCGACGAATAGGGCTTCGCGGAGATCTAACTCAAACTCTGACAACAACCTCGTGAATTCGTTTTCTTCGTAGTGAGTGGGCTTCCGAATATTCGGAGACGCCTCTTCAGTTAATCGGCTAAAACGAAGAGCATCTCCGTCGTGGAGCCGAAGTTCAGGATAGTGACCGTTCCGGTCTCTGATTTCGGCTACAACCCGTCGATGGCTACCCTTGAATTCTGGTTGGTCGGATGATGGCCCATATCCGCCTTCTTCGGCCCATTCAATCAAGGGGCGCAGTGTAGGTTCTCGGGCACCTCCGTTATTTTCGGGCCCGACAAACGTTTGCTTCCGTGTATCTTCCTCAATCTGTCCAAAGAGGCGCTTGAAGTCTTCGGCCGACAGCCACGCTGAGTAATTCAACCTAAAATCGTCTTGGGCGGAATCACGGTACCAAGACAGGAAGCGGAGGGCATAGGGTTCACTCTCAAGATCAGCCTCATATCGAATGAGAATTTGGTTGACCTGTGTACGATCTCCTCTGTCATTGGTATGGGCGGATTCAGCTACAACGCCCTCCATTTCCTCATTCATTAAGAACTCTGCATACTGATTCACGAGGAAACTTTGTACCTCATCATCAAGCGGAGTGTTATCGAGTTTTCCATGTACAGCGGCCCATTCGACTGTCGTGACACCGGAGGCCGCAAAGGACTGTTTATACCGACTTAACTGCTCAGAACTGAGCGTGTCGGTTCCTGTCTTTGCCTCGATTATTACCGAGAATGTCTGGTTGCCATTTTCATCGACAGCTGTGATTTGGCCGTCTGCTCGGCTGTCCTTGTCTTCGTTTTCTACTTCCTCAAGCTCGCTGCGATGATTCGCCACGCCGAGGATATAGGCGTCATTGTACTCCGGGTTCTCATCCGGATAAATCTCGACATCGTATTCGTATCCCGAGATGCTTTCGGTGGTCGAGAACCAGTTTTCTGGGAGAAGATCCGTTAAGACCGATTCTGTAACAGAGTCGTCAACCCTGTCCAGTACGGTAATCAGATGCTTGACTACGTTCTGCTCGTATTGGGCATCACTTTCGTAGCGAGGTTGAAAGTAGATATTTTGCATTCGTTTGTCCATAGCCCCAGCATATCGTACCGTTGATAAAGTAGCTGGGGTGGTAACACCGTAGACGCACTTGGTCGGCTTTCTCAATCTCCAGTCACGCGAACACTATTGATGGTGGAGTGGCCTCTGTGTAGTAATGGCTCGGATCTGGGTGACCAACGGCACTCCTACTATGCCCGGTATTTTGAATCCGGTGACTGCGGCTTGTGACGGGGGATACGTTCCGGACGAGGTCTGGGTTCTGTCGAATCCTGGAGTTGCTGATTACGTTGCTGAGGCCACCGAGCGGTTCGAAGTAATCATCGATGCCTATGGTGGAGAGGCTGATGTCTCTACACACAACTTAGACGATGAGACGAATTTTCGCGGCATCATCGAGTTCTACAGATCTACTATCGAAGCAGCTCGGGAGAATGGCGACACGATTGCTGTCGATGTCACTCCTGGTCGGAAATTTATGTCCGCTATCGCGTTCCAGTCGGGGTTCAAATTCGATGCTGACCATGTCTATTATTTCCATCGGAAATCAGGGGGCTACTACGGGCAGTTCTACGCCGAAATCCCCCGGACAGCTACTGACCTAATCGATTTCAAGGAGGTGCTGTAATGCAGATTGAACGCCAGCGACTGATGGTCCTCCTCAACGCCCTCTACGATCAAGGCGTTGAATCGATTTCTGTCAAACATCCCTGCGAGGATATTGGCGAACTCGTCCAGATTAACTTGGAGAACGATGGGCAAGCGACAGTCCGGTTTACGCAGGGAACAATGACGTACCAGGATAACCGTGAAACGATTTCTGTGCGACACGGTGAACCCGCTTATAACGATCTTCCGGATGCTGAGACGTACACCCGGACGATGGTTGCCAGCGGCCACGTTTCACTCAACAATCACGACGCGGTCGAGGAATTTATTCAACGACACGGCTATGCTGATCTCGAAGCCGGTCACGACCCTGTTGTCCTCGGATTAGACGCGAATATCATTGCTTGGCGACTCCCAGAAGTCCTTGGAATCGACAGTGAAACGGGTGATACCGACGACCGTGACCGACGACCGACCAACGGATACGCCCTCGCAACCGGCGTTAAAGAAGAATTAGACTGGCATTTCAAGCAATACAACACTCACGAGTTGACGCAAGCCTTCGGTGAGGAATTTGCTCGTCTGGACAACCAGCCCGCGGGAGCGAACCGAGAAGGATTCCTCGGCTTGTATGAATACCGTCGCCTCCGGACCAACCGGACAGTCGATATCGTTGAGTGTGACACTGGGGACGAAGCCATCATTGAGGCCTACGACAAGTTCAACCAAGACAGCCGGAAGGAAGCCGTTCTCCTCAGCAACGATTACGGGTTCGTCGACAAGAGCATCGATGCCGGCGTTCCGGCACAACACATCGAATACCCGATCGACATCCCGCGAAAAGCAACAGGCTCGTGGACGCAGGCAGCTGAATTACTCTACTATCTCGCCATCCTGTTCGGCGTCATTCGACTCCCCAAAGTAACGATCTACGGCGTTTGGAACGGGAAAGACGGTCGTCACTGGCAACACGAACAAGTTGATCTTGACTGCCGAAGCCCCAAGATCGCACCGCAACTGGAACGAGATCTTGCTATCCTCGACGTAACGAACTAAGTGAGTATGCCAGAGGCACTGATCAAGGGTGAAACCCACTCATCGAAGAAGGACAGGCAATCTCTACTAAATCGGGATTTTTCGGAGTACGATGCGGTCTTTCGGGAAGGCTATGACAAAGACTACTTCCAACGAGATATTGATTCACTCTACGCCTTATTTGCTATCGGGCACATCGTCTATGGCGCGACGTACGGCCGATTGTACCGTTCCAGCGACGAGTTCAAACAACACGCAAAACAGCAGGGCCTTCCGGTCCATAACCGGATCGACGCAGCGATCTACGAAACCTACGAAATGGTACCCCGATGGCAACGTGGCGGGTTATTTCTCCTCTCACCATTCTTTGCCGGACTCATACTTGGGCTCATTGCCCAGCCTGCCGAGTGGTTACTGTCCCGAGTTTCACCTGGCTTGCTTCGAGAACTAACTTTCGCTGGTGTCGTTCTCACGCTCTTGTGTTTCGGATTTGTGTGGGCGCTCGCGTACTTTCTCCTCATTGAAGGCCGGGTGATGTATGATCGAGATGAAGCGATGGCGCGTGAAGTCGTACAAATCGCGGAAGCGAACGGGTACGAATCAGTTCTCATCTCCTGCGGTGGAAATCACCGACCCGGAATCGCCTCGTATCTCCGTGATGAAGGATGGGACGTGACAGAAGAATCCACCGACAGTCTTCTCGGGAAGCTACTCAATCTCTTATCGCTCAAGCGGCTTCGTCGAAGGTGGGCTGAGCGGTGAGCGTTATTCGTCGGGATCGGCGTGATCCAGTAGTAAGAATCTGTCCTCAACCCGAAGCACTACTTCGTCCGTCTCTTCCGGATCTATGCCTTGTTGTTCAAGCTCTTCGGCGGTCAGGAAGATGGGGACGCCGACAGCACCTTGCTCATCGGTTCGATTAACCTTTGCTCGCCGCAGCTGATCGGCGTTTCCTGAATCATCGATGAACGCGTCGATATGGCGTGTCATCGGGACTCACCTGCGGAGAGGACGTTACCTGTATTTGATTCCTTACGAGTTCTCAGTTTCATGGTTATCATCCTGTAATCGGGGGTAACCTGTATCCATGTTTAAAACCTCGTGCCTGCTCACTCAACGACGACCGCTGTTCAGCCCCGAAACCCGGTATCCGGGGCAAAGAAAGGGTCTTCGGGGGACTGAACCGTTAGCGAAAACCGGAGTAATCGGAATCCCAACTGTCCACTCAGAGCGGACACCAGCAGCCCATTCTCAATGGAATCTTGAGAATCAATAAACGGCAGGAACATCCGCGATGTGGTATCCACCAGCTTCTCATGTAGGACGACTATCTGCCCCACCAAAGACAGCCTTCCAGCACCCTCAATGATTTCTTAGTAATGCTAGGATGTGGCGAGACTCCCGCTGTTTACGCGCGCGATTCACCCTCCGAGCAGTAACTCACAGCCTGTCCTCCTCGCTTACTCCACGACTGTGATCGACTCGTTTCTCACGCAAGATAGAGTTAATCGGAAAGCTGCGTCAAGAGGCTTGTAACTGCTGAATTGTCCACTTTCAACAGTACCCTTCTTGGTTTAAGCAGGTGAGGGGTGGATCTACAGGCCCTCTACGCGGTGTTCTCCCCTTTCTGCGGAATCACGCGGACGCACTAAGGGGATTATCGGAGCGGACTGTAGCGTTTCTGCCGACGAGGGTTTATCCGTCGCTGGAGCAGATAATTAGGACTAGACGGGTAATGGCCACACATCAAGATGCATTCGCTGGTGAAACACGATATTCGAAGCAGGAACGGGTAGACGAGTTTGAATCATTCAATTCTGACGCCACGGACGACGTCTTCATTTCGCACCCGGCTGGCGGTCGGCGAACGATTGAATTACGGGAACCACTGCTTGTAGCGATGGCGCAGGAGAACGGGTTGGACTCTTACGGTGATGTCTCTGATGCGAACGGCTCCGTGGACGCCATTTTCGATGAAGCGCTCTGTGACGTTACCAAACTCGCGCTGCAGATTGTTGGACTGGATGGGCTTCAGGCTGACCTGTACAAGCTACGTGCGTTGGTGATTCGGATCGCCCGCGGTTTCGCCTCGTTCGATGATTTAGCGACGCACGTATCGCAGTATTCAACTACCGAACTCAAGCAGTTTGGGCTACATCCTGCCCGCGGAGGGTCAACGTACACGAAAACGGCGAAGGAATTGAAAGAGAGCGACCAGTTCGAGGCGCTGCGTGAGGCGTGTTTCATCGCGGTTCATGCGCTGTTCTGGAACGGAACCCCGATTCCGGAGACAGTGAGGGAACAGTACGAGCTATCCTACGATGCGGGGCCCGCAGCGACTGATTTCTCGCCCGGAGCGAGGCAGTTAGCACTCTACAATCTCGTCGAAGCACTCTTACAAACCGTCGTTCAGAACCTGAGTTTCCAGCGCAGTACGAATAAGTCACGGCAGCTCCGGAGTCTGATCGGCGTATTCGCCTATGCCGCACATCACGGAGAAAGCATTGAGAACTACATGCAGACTGCTCAGCATACCTTCGATCTCACCGACGCATTCGGTGGCTCAACCCTCCGCGAGCACATTGACGAGTTGACGCTGTGGGAAATCGAAGAGATGTTCGATGATGTCAATCAGGCGCTGCTTGAGTACGTCATCGAATCCGGAGTGGTGTCGAAACCGGTGATGATTTCGTATGATCTCACCGACATCCAGAGCCTCGGCTTGAACGCGTACGACGGGACCTTTCTCACGGAGGATGGCCGCTGGCGGTTTGCTTCCCTCTCCTTCACGGACCCAGATATCGAATTTGCCTTCGGGTTACGACTCCTCAAGTCAGAAGCCCAGCGAGCTCGTGTACTGAAGAACTTCCTCCGGAATCTGAAGTCGATGGTCGATGTGAAACTCTTCATGGCTGACCGCGGGTTCGACGGCCGAGAAGACATCGAAGCCTGCCAGGCATTTGTTCCGGGACACTGGGTGATCTGCGCACAAGACGACAGTCACCCGCGCGGCCAACGGTCCGATTACGGACGGGTTCGCACAGAACTGGAGCCTGGGCGAACGACAGTTCTACCGAGTGCCGGATATAACGACTTGCATCCACCAGTCAAGCTGATTGGATACTCGGGAGCCGATCCGGAAGCGGACTCAGCCGCACCCATTCGAGCGTTCTACACTGACATCTCGATCCCCGAAGACAAGGATAATGAAGAGGAGCTGATCACGGACATCAATTTCCAGTATAATCAGCGTGCGAAAATCGAGACCCTGTTCAGCATGGCCAAAAACCGGTTCGACGTCGCTACTGACACCGATAAACCACCGCGGAAAGCCTTCTACTTCCACATATCCGTGCTGTTCTACAATCTCTACAAGATCGTGAACACCGTCCCGTCACCGAAGCACGGGCTCGAATTCGACACCACGCAGAATGAATTGCTGGAAGTTCTCCACAACCTGGCCCTCGATGGACCAGCGCCCCCCGACGCACTCACCTACCATCGGCACCACTACTAATGCCCATTCGAATCGCCTTCAACACCCTCCAGCAAATCACTCGCCTCGCGTTAGCCGTTCGGAAAGACGGCGAGTGCCGGCTCGACATCACGTCGGATACGATCCGGTTGCGTGCCCGGTCAGAGGACCACGTGGCATACTTAGATTACTCACTCCCGATATCGACTCCAGAGTTCTCCGTTGCTGATGTCTCCGGTGACTACTGGTTGCGGTTTGAACACGTCGAAAAATTCCTGAACGCTAGCCCTGACGCGGAAGTTACCATTCGAATCCCGGCTGAGACGCCTGACTCGACCTTCACGCTCCAGTCAACTGGCCTCACCTATCGACGTACACCAATCACGAAATACACCGCCCACCGTGTGTTCGACAGTATCTCTGCAGAGTCACGAACAACCTTTTCGCTTCAAAATAGCGTCCTCACCCGAGCTGTTGACGCTGCAAACCTCCTCGGCACCAGCTTACGGGTACGATTCAACCACGAGACTCACAACGTCGAATTCTCCGCGGAGGGCAACGCCATTAACGACGCATTCGCATACACACAGCCCGTTGAGCAGATCCGCAGCACCGAACCGTCTTCTTCAGAACTCACAATCACAATTGACCGTCTTCGGGAGATCGCATCTCTCGTTCCAGCGACCAACACCGTGTTGCTCGAAGTGACCCCTCACCATCTAACGTACCGTGCCGAATACCCAATCTCTGGCGCTAATTTGACCGTGTACATCGCCGAATACCTCGGCGCAATCCGCGAGTAATCCGAACAACGAATTGGACGTACGTATCGCGCTGATTATCTCCATAGAGACCGTGTCTGGGTGGCATGCCGACAATGGATTACGAAGCGGCAGCAGCCCGAGTACTGGACTACGTCGAGTCGGCCCCGCATATCCATCCGGAGAATAAGCGGCTGATCCGAGCGTATCACCGGGATATGGTTCTCGCGGACATCAGTTCCGCGCAACAGCAGAAAGTACTCTCCCATTTCAAAATCATCACCGACCACGTCGGTCAGACTCCGTTTACGGAGCTCGACAAAGACGATATCGTGGATCTCGTCGCGTGGTTGTACACCCGCGGAACGAGTGCTTCGACAGTCGTTGATTACAAGCAAGCCATCAAGCAGTTTTGGAAGTGGATGAACGATGGCGAGGACCCTGCGGAAACCAAGTGGATCCGACGTGGGCCGGTAGAGCAGAAACGAATCCTCCCCCAGAGTCTCCTCACACCACGCGATGTCCAGGCGTTAGTCGATGCGTGTCGCAACGAACGTGACCGCGCATTCATCGCTGTGCTGTGGGAAACCGGAGCCAGGATCGGCGAGCTCATCGACCTCCAAGTGAGTCACATCGAGAACACGACGCTGGGAAAACAAGTTGTCGTTGCAGGGAAAACCGGTTCACGTCGACTACTCCTGCTCGAATCCGAACCGTACCTCGACGCGTGGCTGACAGCCCATCCAAACAGACGACCAGATGCGCCGTTATGGTGCAAAATCGACGAAACGCAAGGCTCTCCAGATGAAACGATCAGCTACCAGTACATCCGCTTACGGATCCTCGACCAGGCACGAGAGCGAGTCGGGATCGAGAAGCCCGTCAACCCCCATCATTTCAGACACAGTCGCGCAACCTACGTAGCAAACTACCTCACAGAAGCACAGATGTGCGTCTGGTTTGGGTGGGTTCCCGGGTCGCGCGTCCCCGGTCGCTACGTCCACCTCTCAGGCCGAGATATCGATCACGCGTACCAATCGATGCTCGATGAACCGGGCTACACCCGTCTCGCTGGAGCGAGTTGAGCAACGGTCCCCGAACAAGATTCACCTGACGGCGATTCGGTTTTGGGAAACTGATTACTGGCATCCCAGTGAATGGCGTATCAATGCCCCAGATATTCGATTTCTACTGTACGAACCCGGATTGCGAGTTCGAGATGCCATCCGGCTGGGGGTACTACATGTACGCGATTGCGGATGACGACGAACGTGTCCACTGCCCGCATCCCGGGGAGATGGGACGAGCACGAGAAGTGATCGGCGAGGACGCATCCCAAGAAGAGATCGACCGTCGCACCGGATTCAACACGTACTGCTTCTGCATCCACTGTGAAACGCAGGTAGACCTGGACTTGGATAGAGATGAGAAAGCGTGCCCGGAGTGCCGGTCGAACGCGGTCAAGACCGTTGATGAACTCGTCGACGAACAGTGCCCAGTCTGCGACAATGGCACATTCATCGCTGAAGACACCGGCGCGATTGCCTAGCCCTCAGCACTACCTATATAAGTAAACAACCATTTTCAATATGAAGTTTAAGTACTTGACCGTCCGAAAAGTTTTGTATGGAAAGCAGGTCGAATACTGACGGAGGATCTGGAGCGACTATATCGCTTGATATCCCTGCTCAGAACTCGGGTATATTCAAAAGTCAGGCCGTCCACGACCTTCTCTTCTTTTTAACTCGGTATCATACCGATGAGTTCTCGATCACCGAACTGACTACCGCGGTAGACTACTCCCAACCGACCATCACCAAGGCCGTCGATATCTTAGCCGCCAACGATCTCGTTACCGACCGGCGCGACGGGAACACGCGGTTGGTACAAATCAATCCCGAGCGGTTATCTCGCCCTGACGATCCGTTCCTTCGCATCCCACAGGCCGAATTCCACACGCCAGTCCGCAAAGCTGTCGATGAGTTAGTTGAACAACTCGACACCGTCATCGGGATCGTCCTGTACGGGAGTGTCGCGCACGGCAACGCTGACCGCCGGAGTGACATTGACCTGTGGGTTCTCGTCGAAGACGACCGGATGGCGAATCAGCGAACCGCGAACCGCGTTCGACAGGACCTCGAAGACCAGGAATTCAACACCGGTCGATACGCATACGAGATCGACGTCGAATCACTGCCGGCTGTCCCGAACTACACCGACGAGCTCCGCGACGTACTCGGCGATGGCCTCGTTGTCTACGACTCAGAGAAATTCGAGACCGTTCGGAAGATGGTCTTCCACGGTGATCTCGATGAGTAGGGAATCTGACCAGCTATCGAACAACTGCCACACAGGCATTTATTGACTAACGGACGAAATACCGCGGTATCATGCCCCACACGTTTCGGGTCGGGCAACAATACCGCGACACGGGGAGTTACCGCAACGCGGACGACCAGTTCCTGCGGTGGATCCGCGGCCCGCTCGACAGTGGCATCAAAAACACTGGCGGGATTCGTGATCTCGGCGCAGACCGGTCAGATACACCTGCAGCACTCGTACTCGTCTCGAACGATAGCGGCATCTCCCAGCACGACGACCCGTGGGAGGACACGCTCGCCGTCAACGCCGGGTACATCAGCTACTGGGGCGACGCAAAGGCCTCGAACCCCTACGACGAGTCCGCGCAGAACCAGAAGATCAAGGCCGCCTTCGACAACGCTGCGGCCAATCGACGCGAGGACGTCCCGCCCGTCCTCGTGTTCCGCAAACCCGAATCAGGCGTCGTCGAGTTCTGCGGGCTTTGCGTTCCCGACCATTTTGAAGTCCGCGCGTACCAAGCGGAGGACGGCACGCAGGTCCCGAACTATCAGTTCCACTTCTCGATCCTCAACACTAACGCCGTTCCCGTCACATGGCTGCACAAGCGCGCCCAGCAGAACGACGATAGCGCAGCACCGGACGTCTGGCAGCACTGGGTCCAATCCGGAGAGGTTGCCCAGTGGCCGACCGGCGAGACGCTCGATTCGAGTGGGCGGATTCGCCGCTACGAAACGTCCGAAATCACCGTGAGTGACGCCTTCCGGGCGGATACACTCGACCGGTACGACCACGCGTGCACCCTGTCCGGTATTCGAGAAGACAAGCTGCTGGACCTCGCGCACATCCTCCCACGGAGTCAACACCCCGAGCTCGCCGAACATCCGGAGAACGTTCTTGTATTAAATTCACTGCACCACCGTGCGTTCGACGCCGCGCTGTTCACCATCGACAGCGACCGCCGCCTCCGAACCAGTCCATCCTTCGATCCCGCCCACCCGTTCCTCCGCGAAACCATTCTTGACCGAGATGGCGAGCAACTCGCATTCCCGCCTGAGGCACGAGTACGACCGACGTTCCTTGAAGAGCTCAACACCGGCCTCTCTTGGCTCTAGTTTGCTCGCCTCGGTACTAACGCGGCAACAGCACTCAACTCGTTCCCGCTCGACACGGTCAGGGAAATCCACATATATTAACATCTCTACACTGAACATGAGAAGTATCTGGAGGTGCACCTTGTGACGTTTCAAGAACGACTCCGCTCGATAGAAAAGCGGTACAACATAGATGAGAGCGAACACGCACGGGAACTGGGCCGTGCCGTCGCCCATCTCCAGGACTAAAACTGCTACACGTCTACCAGCGAATCGACGTAGTCTTCAAGCGCGTCATACACGACACTGAACTCGGGGAGATCTGCAACCAAATCGGGAAGCGTGTTCTGCCAGCCGTCACGAATCTCGTCCCGTTTCTCTCCGGGAAGCCCGTCCCGAAGGTCGATACTCAGACCGTCGTGGTCACACTTCCGCGTGAATGTCGGAAGAATAACCGAGTCATCAACGTCAGCCTCCGTAAGCATCTGATACAGGTCGTAGTAGTCACGCGCCTGTGACCGCTGATAGAGTGCTCGCAACTTTTCCGCGAAGATTTCCTCCAAACTGTACGCGGTCAACTCGAATTCCGGGACATCCTCGTAGCTGTGGCGGTGCTTTACCGAAGCGAACGCCACGTGTTCATCGATCATCACGTCCAGACTTGTCGTGTTTTTGTGACCGAGCACAGCGTCGTACTGAATATCGATATCAACGTAGTGCGTCGGATACGCGTCTTTCTGCAGTTCGCGGTGTTTGGTCACCTCGAAGTCGATACCGGAGGCGATGGTCGCGTCTTCCAATGTGCTTTGCAACTCTGCTTCATCCCCGCGGTACGCTCCCTCGACACCGAAATCGAGGTCTTCCGAGTAGCGCCACGTCTCCGGGAAGTACAACTTGCTGAGCGCAGTTCCACCCTTGAACAGTAGATTGTCACCGTAGGGACTCGTGTAGATCGCCCACAGAATCCACGAATTGACGTAGTTCTTCTCCGCATAGCCAAGGCGAACATCCAGCTCCCTGGCCAGCCGTCGGAGTTGCGCTTCGGAAATCATGAGGGGTCACCAGGGAGGAACGATTCGGGGTCAACGTTCAGACGGAGTTGGTACGTGCTGTCCCGGATTCCCGTCGCTTCTCTCGTCGGATCGAGCAGCGGGTACCCGGTCGTGAAATTCTCGACGAGGTCCCGGTACTCCGGGAGATCGATATCCAACTGGTCGGCGAGATACACGAGTCGTTTGGTTGCGGCACCGTTCCCAACCCGCCGCAGGTACTCGACGACGCGTTCCCACGAACAGCGAGTGTCGACAGCGTTCTGCATTGCCTTCGCAAGCTCGCTGATACCCCCGCAGAACTCCGGATGGTCGGCACAATCGACTAGCGTCTTTTCGATACTCGACATATTCACCTGGTTCGACCCGACCGCCGTCGGTTGATACCCGAAGAACTTCTGCTCAGTGACCGTCACCGGTCGATACGTAACCCCGTGGATTTCACGCTCCTGAGCACGCTCTGTCGTCAGCATATACACCGTCCGAGACAGCTGCTCCGTCAGCCCGTGGTGATTCAACGCACTCCAGTACCCGATATACATCGGCTCCACAAGTGCTGACGCGATCACGAACTCGTGTTCGGTATACACAGCGTTCTCACCGGCAGCGAGCGGCAGAATGAGGTATTTCCCGTGCGCGATCCGCTCAAGCCACCCCTTCTCCTTGAGCGCATACGCCATATCCTTCGCCGATTTCCGCGGGATGTCAAGGACGGCCGCGATGTCACTAATCGTGATGACCTGCCGGTTCTCGCTTGCAAGCCGTGACAGTGCCTGCGACTCACGCGTCGACAGGCTCTTCCGTTGAGTCTCTTCGTCGTTTGTTGTCTCCATAGCCGCTCAGCGTACATAGACTCTAAATCCTGCGCCCATAAAAGTAGCCGTTGAGAATTAGTTCATACAAAGTCGTCGCGTGGACCGCTCAGCACACATAGAATCTAAATCGAGTGATCAACCTCTGCTCACCTCGATACAACAGTCACCGCAGACCCCTACCGCTGAAATCTAGACGCGTTACTCGTTCTCAAGCGCGTCGTAGATCTCCCGATTCGCATCCCGATAAGCTGCCGCAAGACCCGCCGGACGCTCACCATCAATCTCGCCATCGCTTTCGGCGCGATTGCGCTCATGGTCGGTGCGATTCTCCTCCGCGGAATCCCGCTCCCACTCGCCGTAGTCGGCCACGAGAGATCAACGGTTATCGTCTCACTGAACGGCCTTCGATTACTCAGCTTTCTTGGGCGAGCACTGCAAAGGACAAGACACGCGGCACGGCCTGTCAACCAGGCCGTAAACCAGATGGTGAGCCGCCGTTTCGACCCGCTTGTTCATCAGTGCACCCGCCGTCTATACCAGTATGAGGACGCTTCACCGATACCTGTTGGCTGCGGGTTTCGTCGTGTTGTCCGGCATCGTGAGCCTGCTTGCTTCGCCATCGCTCCCCGCTGACCTCGTCACGAACTGGGGTGCCACTGGCGAGCCCAACGGGACGATGCCGAAGCTGCTCGCCCTCTGGCTGTTTCCCGCTCTGACCGCAGGGCTTCTCGTTATGTTCGCTGTCATACCACGAATCGACCCGCTTCGAGAGAACATCGCCGAGTTCCGGTCGTACTACGACTGGTTCGTCGTCATCTTCACCATCTACATGTTCGTCGTCCACGCCGGCATCGTTGCGTTCAATCTCGGATACGAGTTCGACTTCACGTACCTCATCCTCGTTGCCGTGGCTGGGCTGTTCTACTACAGCGGCGTCGTACTCACGCACGCCGAGCAGAACTGGTTCGTCGGCATCCGGACGCCGTGGACCCTCAGCAGCGAGGAGGTCTGGGCACGAACCCACGCGCTCGGCGGCCGACTCTTCAAACTCACTGCCATCCTCACGCTCGTCGGCCTGCTGTTCGGCGAGTACGCCCTTTACTTCCTCCTCGTCCCCGCACTTCTCACAGCCAGCGTTACCGTCGTGTACTCCTACTACCTCTACGAACGACTCGAACGAAGCTCCGATACTACTTCGGGGTCAAATCTGTAGGTCGCTGCCCCCAGACCACCTGTTCCACCGCGTGACTGAAACGTACGTACGGTCTGAATCCTCTATGCAACTGCTGGATGCACTCTTTGGCCCTGTCGAACGATATTCGGATGCGATCCCCGCGAGAATCCACGGTATCGTCGCCGTTGTCTCGTTTTGCATCTTTGTCGGGGTGATTGCTCTGGGGTTCGTTCCGGTGACCCGCCGGATCGAGACGTCTGGCTATTCCACCGCAGATTTGCAGGCTGCAACGAGCCGGGCGGAAGTGGACACGATACTGCAGGCCTTCGAACCGGTCATGGAATCCGTGATGCTTCTCTCAGTTCTCGATTACATCTTCATCGTCGCAGGGTTCTTCCTGTTTTTCTCACTCCATTCGCTCTCTCTGAAGACGCTAGCAGCCCACAACCGGATAGTCCTGATACCGAAGGTTGGGATGGTGTTGACTGTCGTCTCTCGACTCCTCGATTCGCTGGAGAACCTCTGGGTCATCCTCATCTACACGAATCCCGAGGACTACGCGACCATCCTGATTGATCTCATGAACACCTCTGAATCGTTGAAGTGGATGATCGTCAGCATCGAATATCCGACGCTCGGCATCGCCATCGTGCTTGCATTGCTGACACGGTTTACCTCACTGTTCGACGGTCGCTCAGAGAGTCCACAGTAAGCAGCATCGGAAATTTTAATCGGTGATCTGTTTCGGTAGCAGTGCTGAATATCGAGGATGCGGATTCACATCCACTGTCCAGCCCCGGTCGAGCGCCAACACATACATCACGCCTCCACGAGCCGCTCGGCCAACGTTTCGAGTTCGTCGACTTCATCGATAGCACCCAGCCACCGATCAGGGAGCTGTGACGCTCCGAACCGCGCCCCAGCGACTGCACCAGCAATCGCCCCGATCGTATCCGTATCACCGCCACGATTCACCGCCGTCACAATCGCTTCCTCGGCACTGTCCGCGAATAACCCATCGTGGAGTGCCGTCTGCAGTGAATGCACGACGTACCCTGACGTTTCCAACGTTCCGGGCGAGTCGCCACGCGCAAGCGGCCGGAGTGCCGTCACTAGCTCATCAGGCGCGCCCGCACCGACGTAGTCAAGCGCGTCCTGCAACGGCGTGTCCGCATTTTCAAGGAGGCCAGCCACTGTGAGATTCAGGATCGCACAGCCATCAGTACATCGTGGGTCAGCGTGTGTGATCTGTGAGGACTGCCGACTTACCTCGACAAGTCGGTCCCAGTCAGTCGCGTACGGGATGGCGAGTGGTGGACACCGCATCACGCCCCCGTTCCCCGCGTTCTGGCCTTCTCGGCTCTGCTCCCAGACGTGCTCACCGGCTTCGTCCCATTCGTCGCCGTGTTTGAGGCGGCTGAGCGACCGCATCGTCATCCGCCCGATATCGAACGGCCCGCTGTCATACCACGCGACGAACCGCTCAGCGACATCCGCCGGATCGAACGCTTGGTGGTCGACGAGACTCCGAGCAATACACAGCGCCTGTTCGGTGTCGTCCGTGATCGTCCCAGCTGGCTGATTCCACGTGCCGTGCCCAACCATCTCGTCGAGTTGGCCGTACGCAGCACTGATCTCCGACGCGGAGGAGAACTCGACTGGCCGGCCAAGCGCATCCCCACACGCTAACCCAAGGAGGACGCCACGCGCCCGATCCAAATTCATACGTCACTCAAGAACTACCGTCGAGAAAAATGTAGGGAAGCAGTCACTCGCCAGGTTTCGTTCCGGTACGAAGGTTTTCCCGATACTCGGCCCACGCCTGATACATTTCGACCCGTTCGTCTTCGGTCATCGTGTCGTGCTCGTCCGCGTCGTAGAACGGGAGTTCGTCCTTCTCAGGCATCGCCATCACGCGTCCGAGCGGGTACAGTTGCTGGTAGTAATTCTCCAACACCCAGTCTTCACCGTGTTCGTCAACGGCTTGCTGGATGTACGGGGCGGCCTCCGGGTACTCCTCGGCGAGTGTCTCAGTCATTGGTAGTCGTGTACTGCTGGCGCTGTTTGCGTCAGTACGTCCAAGTGTTGATGGTCAGGCGTCGGTGAACTCGGCGAGTGAGTGATTTGCGCTGGTACTGTTCCACTTGCCGATCTGGATGAACTCGAACGTGTCTACGGGGTCGTCAAGCTCGGTGGCGAGCCGGGTCTGAACTGCAGTGGAGAGACTGTCGACGGGGATTGCGGTGAGCGCGTGCCCGGTGAGGAAGTAGCTGGTTGCGAGGCTTGTCGGGGCAACGACGATGACGTCCGAGCCATCGATGTCGTCGAGCGCGAGTTGGGCATCTCTGTGCTGGAGCACCGTCGCATCCAGTTCATCAACGGGGAAGAGACAGCCAGCAGCGCCGTATTCGATACTCGCCCCCGCCGACTCAAAATGCCCTCTGCGCATAATCAAATAGAAATATATGCCTTACGAGTATTAACTTTGTGGTGGGTTGGTACCTCGCCCCTTCACTATCGCACCCTCATTTTGACTACCCTCGGCGTCCCACCGGGCAATATGCCCCGCGACCTCTACGACTGTACCGCAGCCGAACTCGCAACCCACTCCATCGACCATCTTGAACACGACACGCCACCAAGCGACGCGGCCGAGTGGCTCAACGAGTACGGGTACGACGCCGCCCCGGTCTACACTGACGACGGTCCGGTTGGATTCATCCACACAGACGATGTCACGGCCGACGATGACGGCAACACCCTCGACAACTACCTTACTCCGCTAACAATCGATCATATCATCAGCGGTGACGCCTCCTTTCCTGCCGTCCTCGACGCGCTCATCGAGAACCCCGTCTACTTCCTCGGCGGGCACAACCACGTTACCGGCATCCTCACCCGCGCCGATCTCAACACCGCCCCCGCGCGCATCTACCTGTTCGACCGCATCACCTACCTCGAAGAACATCTCCGCGAACTTATCCTCGACAAGAAACCAGACTGGAAAACCACGCCAGTCACTGCCGACGAACTTGACGCCATCGAAAAACGCTACACAGACGCGCAAGCCGCTAACGTCGAATTGGACGAGATTCACTACGCCTCATTTTCCGCCCTCGAAACAATTGTCACCAGCGACGAAGCCTGCTGGCAACCCTGCGGCTTCTCCACAAAAAGCGGTGCGGGCACTCGACTAACCGAAGTCACCGATCTCCGCAACGACGTCGCGCACGCCAACCTCCTCATTGAGAACACAGAAAGTAACGAGTTCCTCAGCAGCGGCCGCACCACAGAAAACCTGTACGACACCCTCGACACTATTGACACCGTCCGTTCCACTCTCCAAGACGCTGGCTACCATCCTGACGAGTCAGCCGCACCATCAGCAGACTCTCGAATCTAACTCCTGACGCTGATCGAAGACCGTGAATTCGTAACACTGCGTTGTCGTCCGGTTCTGGAACATTCATTGCACAATAGCTGACGGAACCAGCGGGAGAATACGAAGCTCAATTCCCCGACCCGCGATCTTCAATGAAATCTCCAAAACTGCCACCATGCGAGGGGACTGGAGAGTAAAATAACGCCCTCAGAAACGGTTAGAGGGTCTATGGAGGTATTAGAAACGTCTATTTTACTGAGTTATTTAAGGGGCCACCTCATAGACCGGTTGCCGTTCGAAAATGACGGAGATGTAGAACAAGGCAGTGCGTTCATCTGCGCCATCATGCGCGCAGACAGACGAAGAAATCGACACAGTCGTTCGAACGGTACCCAGCCGCAAACACAGTCACAATGACACGAGACACCAGCGTAAACCGACAGACAGCACAAGAACAGCCCAGCGATGGAGACGCTCACCCATCGCTCGAAGACATCGTCCGTGGGTACCTAGCCGCACGAGGCGAAGACAACGTCGTCCAAATCACCGTGAACCGTGATGGCCTCAAAGGAGGTCTCGTCATCCTCACGGCCCACACCGGGATTCACGACGACCTGCCGGCAATCATCACAGAAACCAACGTCATCACGCACAACGACCACCAGTACGAGCTATACTTCGACGAAGACCCGTACGGCCCGAGCAGCCTCGGCCGCATCACGCTGTACGGAGCAGACCCCAGCAGCGGAACAGACACCGTCCCCCTCGAAGACGGGTTAGCCGCTGCCCACGACTACATGCAGGACTTCATCGACCACGAAACAATTCCACGGACCCGAACCGAAGAGTAAGACCGCGATCGCCAATCGGTAACGCGGATTTTCGCTGTGAGACCTCTCTCACAGTATTCCGAGCACGCTTCACCGACCCATCCGTAAGTAATTCCCTTCAGATCGGATCGTTACAGTGTTTCACTCACCTCTTGCAGCGTGGTGAGCGCGTCCTCCAATCGGGCACGCAACTCGTCATCCTCATTCCTCACATCACTGGCTTGCACCTCGTCAGCCCCAGTTGATAGCGAGTCCGGGGGTGACTCAGGCCGCCCCCATGTTTCTGTCTGACCGCGTCCATCCGCTCCAGGATCAGCAACCGAATCGAGCCGTTGCTGCCCAGCATCCTCACCAGCATCGCCAGCACTCGTACTGCCGTCCTGACCGGGCTTCGACTGCTCGGTCGGTCGCCCGCCGCGACTGAACGCGGACAACGGGAAATCGTACGCACAGGCGCGCTTGTGCTTGTTGAACGTCGTTCGGCGCGACACGTTGAGCACGTCGATGATGTTGCTACGGTCACACCCGCGGTCGAGTGCCTGCCGGACCTGCTCGTCCTCCATGCGCTGCAGCAACAACTGTGGGTCGTCCGGGATGTGGCCACGAGCGGAGTTTTCGATTTGCTCGACGAGCCCCCATTCCCCGGTCTCAACGTCTTTATCCACGATCTGCCGATCCCGGGTTTCGACGAGGTTGTCGAGCCCCATCAGCACCCACAGGCGCTCACGGACCGCGGACACCGAGTGGTCACTCGGCAACCCGGCCACGATATCTCCCGTTCGCGCCGGCCCATGATCCGCGACGTACCGCAGGATCTCGATGTCCTGCGGAAGCAGCACGGTCTGATCCGCCTCCGTGATCTCGACCGGTGCATCGTCTGGCGTCGCTTTCTGATGGAACCAGCTGTGACACGACCGGCACAGCAACGTCAAATTCTCCAGGTCGTGCTCATCCATCCCGTCCGGGTCGCGTTCGATGTGGTGGACATGCAGTGTCGCCAATCCACCTTTCTGCGGGCCGTACCGTCCACATACTTGGCACCGGTGCCCGTAATCGGACAACACGGTTGCTCGCGTCTCCGGATCCACCGTTTCGTGACACTCCTCAGGTGTCAATCGCTCCGCCGGTCCATCGCTCGATTCGCTCGTCTCCGGTCTCGTCGCGTCGTGATCGTGTGACTGTGTTTCTGTCATTCGTTGATTTCGAGTGGTCAGTTTTGCAGCTATCCACACCGCACCGACGGGAAGTCATGGAGTATTGCTTCAATCCGCAGCCCGTCGATCCGCGTCGCCGCCGCGTGACAATTATTGTCGGTCCGGCGGCACCACCCAGTCACGCAGCCACGCTCGCCGAACACCACGCGAGACCCAGTCTACCTGCATCTCACATCGGCCTCGTTGGTGTCAACGATTTTACCTTAAACTCGGATTTCGAACAGTATCGCTCGGCGACGCGACCGACCGCTCGTGTTCGAAGAACGTCGGCCACGTTATGCAACACGAGCGATGTGAACTGCCCGTCCTCGAACGCCGTCACAGCCTCTTTACTGTCCGCGAACGGGTCGAGATTGCCATACGACCCGTCACACAGCACCTCATACGCTGCTACAAGGCCACTCTGCTCATCACCATCGACTGTAGTGTTAAACCGGTCCGTGACGAGCGGCATCACGTCTGCGTACGGCACGTCCACAAACGGCCACGCCAAATCACGCTGTGCGTACCGCGTTCGAAGGAACGGGACATCGAACCCGCCGTTCCATCGCTCGCCATTGTACGCCACGAGCAGCATGTCATCACGGATCCGCTCCGCAACGAACTCGGACACTGCGTCCAACAACTCGCGTTCAGACGCATGGGTAGTCACGTTCACAAGCGTCTCCGACACCGCAGACTCAACAGCCGACTCAAGACCCGCCGCATCCCGACCGCCAGTCTGCACGAACACGCGGACACCCATCGGCACCGCAAACCCAACCGTCGTCACCTCATCAGCAACGTCGAATCCGGTCGTCTCGATGTCGAACGCCACTTGCTCCAACACCATCACGCATCACCCTCCGACGCGGCAGCCGCACGCTCCGGCACCCGATCCGCGCTACTCGGCCGCAGCCGGAACTCACCGAACCCGAACCGCGAATGCGTCCCGACCCGCGTCACTCCGTTCTGCGCCGTTCGCACCGGGTCATCCCCGACGTACTCAACGACCTGCCCGTGATCAACCGTCGCCACAGCGTGCGACTCGTCACCGTTCACGAGCCGCGTTTCACGGCGACGCAACCCGTCACCCGGTACGTCCCACCACCACGGCACCGGCTGCGAATCCGCGTCCGGAGCCTCACTCGCCAGCACGAACGGCGTCACAAGCTCCAACTGCAACGCGTCAGCCTCTCGTACCCGCGAGTAATCCAACGCATCGAGATCCACGAGTTGCGTCTCCACCACAGACACGTCACCGAACCCATAATTCCGCGCGCCACCAACACGGATCCCGTCCAGTACATCCTCCGCGACCGGTACGACACCGTCACAACCGGCATGCAAGTAGCAGTGCAGGAACCACGACACTGACCGGCGGTGATCCCGCATCCCTTCGGGTCGCCCAAACCAACACGAATCGTCGAACGCAACACGGCCACCATGAGTTTGCAACGGGTGCACGTTATGCGCATCCCGCGGCCGTGAATCCAGCAGCCACCGCTGCGCCGCGTCCCGAAACATGAACAAGTCCTCGTACGACTCCACGTCCGGCAACGACAACCCGAGCTTCCCCGCATACCCATCCTGCGACGCGCCTGCCGGGTACTCACCGTACTCACCGGGGAGAAACACGCCGTGACTCACGTGCAGCGCCCCGCGCGTCGCATCATCCACACGCGACACCACCGCGTTGAACACGGCGTTCCCCGACACGAAATACGGGTTGCCGTAGTACGGCGACTCCACCTCGAAGAGGACCTGTTGAAGCCGCGTCACCGACCCTCACCCCTGCCTCGACGGCCACGGCGACCATGCCCAGCGCGCTGCGCCGGTGCGAACGCTGCGACGTAGTCCTCAATGAACTGCAGCGCCACCGACCACGAACGGATCCGCCGCAACTGCGAATCCAGCACGCGCCACCGACGTGACCCGGCCACGTCAAACGGGAGCGCCGGGAGCCGCGCCCACGTATCAGCGAACGACTGCGCCGGCACATCACCTAACCGCGCTGCCGGCCGATCCCCCGGCTCCCCAGTCACAGCCAACGATACCCCGCCCGTCGAGAGTACTGTTCGATGCGGTGTTACAGACTCCGTGCCCGTCGCCTCAACTGTCAGGAACAGGTCGCCGAACTCGTGACCGCTTCGGTAATTATCCAGCAACGCCGCTACGAGCAACGTGTGGTACTTCACCGACGTATACGGGTAATACGGCGACTCATTGAACCCAGCCGGCAGCGTCGCCGACACCCACGTCGCATGCAACTCCTCAGCGTCATCGGCCACGAGCAGCTCATCCAGCGACTCACCCGACTCACTCGAAACGACTTCCCCAGTCAACAGCGACACGCGCCGCCACGACGCGTACGCATCCACCGTCTGCTCCGGATCACCGCGCGGCCGACTCAACACCGCCGCATCCCCGTCCGCCCCGTCCGGCACCGGCTCATTCACCCGTACACCGCCAACCCAATCCACTGCATGGCTATGCGCCCGCGCCCGCAGCTTATGCACATCATGCCGGTACGCCGCCACCAACGGGTCCACGGCATCGGCGTCAGCGTCCACGTCCGAATCGGGGATCGCATCATGCATCCCGATCACCCACCGGGCCAGTGTCGTCATCGTCGTCGTCAGTCGATGTCTCCGCCTCTTGTTCCTGGGCTGTGCGAAGCCCCGTCGACGGCTGCATCAACTCATCGAGACCGTCACTGCCAGAATCACCAGTCGCTGAGGGCCCGTCAGTCGCAGCACCTGCCTCCCCACCACCAGACGCAACAATTGACTCCCCCGATGCGGTCCGTTCTTGAGCGGTCCGCAGATCAGTCGCTGGCTCGGCTAATTTGTCCAGTTCCGCACCGTCCTGATCCACATTCCCCGAATCATCATCGCCCGCATCCCGATCACCACGCCCACCAGTCATACCGAACCACCCCCTGCCCCGTCACCATCACCAGGGAACGGCACGTCACCATCACGCTGCGCAACCCGCGCCTGCAACGACCTAACGAACTCCGGCCTGCACTCCGACCGCCACACCTCATCCTTCTCCTCCATCGCCGCCGTCGTCGCCTGCGCCCGGTTAAACACACGCCGCACCTCGGACTCAGAGTACAGCGGATTGACCACCCATGCGTCCGCGATCCCAGCGCCGAAATTCCGCGCCCCACCCACCTGGAACGCGTACTCGTCGCTGTGCGCGTCAAGGAATGACACGGCTTCCAACAACAGCCCGACGAACTCCGGCTTCAGCTCCCGGAGCGTGAGCTTCCACGTTCCCTCAACGTTCCCAAGCACGTCCCGATCCGCTTGGCGTAGCGGCTGCCCACCGTCTTCCTCGTTCCGCGACCGCACCTGATTCGATATTTGCCGGTAGTGAGCCTCCGCCTCCCCGTCAAGAACGTCCACGTTCCGCCGGATCGGGGAGAACGTCACCGGCCGACGCAGCAACTTCCCCGGCTGATCACCGAACCCACCGAACAAGTCGTAGACGACGCACCCATCATCGTGTTCATCCAGACAAGTTCCCTTCTCATGGTACCCAGACTCCAAGTCACGCTCATACGTCTCCGCACGCATGTAATCCGCATTCGGTTCACCAGGGTGGCACGCCGTCGCCCCTGCAATCTGGACGATCTCCTCACACCCGTGTCGCAACCATCCGCTCAGGGTGAACGGTGAGATCTGCCCTTCAATCTGATTCATCGGATCATCCGACTCATACCGATCCGCCGACGCATGGTGGCGATCCGTGACGATACCGTCTCCTGGGGACAACAGATCGAGTTCCAACCCAACGTATACATCCGGCAGCAACATCTCCTCCACAGACCGCGGTACGTCCAGCTCGACATCGAGGTACGAATCCACGAATCCCGGCGTCATCGCTGCTCACCCCAGAACAACCCGCGAACCACGTCACCATCCGCCCCGTCAGCACGACGACGCGCCTCACCCACAGACACCTCCACCGATGACTTAGCGGACTTCCGCTCCTCACCACCGGAAGCAACGTTCGCACCCATGCTACCACCATCCGGAATCCGACGTAGTGACTTTGTCGCCGCGGCGCTCGCCCCGACCACTTCAGGCGCAAGCAACACCGGCCACGACGACTGCGTCGCGCCATCCGAACACCACCCAACACGTCCCTCAACGAGCAACTCCCGCACACCCAAAGTGTACTCCTTCGGAAGTTCATGTTCGTCGTCACCGCAAACCACGTAACCGGTCTGAAAAAGCAGCTCTCCAGCCGGGCGAAACACGTACGCAACAACCGAATTCCCCTCGTGAAGAGAATATCCGCACGCTTGACACGTCGCGGCCCCTTCCCCGAGCGAAATATAATTTATTTGATGTATGTCTTCAATTAGCGATCCGTCGTCGCCTTCTTGTGTTTCTGGATTTGATTTCTTCATGGGTTCTCGGACGGTATTCGGAACCCAGCCTGGGTGCTGCAACACCCGGGCACTTCTGTCGATCAGTGCCCAACGGCTGAGTTCACACCCATTAGTCACACGTCTAGTGGGATAAACCTTTGGACACTCGACTAATGGTCGCTTATCCAGCAGTCATATGTAAAATGGCACTCACACCAGTACTATGGGCGACCGGGATCGGGACGAAAAAAGTGGGAAGTTCACTGAGGAATACCCTCCTCAGGATTTTCTGGAAGCCTTAGCTGAACTCGGTCCAAGTGGAACTACCGATATTTCGGATTATGTTGGCTGTGACCGCCGAACCGCTTATCTGAAGTTGAAATCGATCGAAGAGGAAGGGAGCATTAGAAGCAAAAAGGTTGGAAATTCCCTTCTTTGGGAACTAGACGAGTAGCTACCTGCCCGTTCTGCGAGATCACTCCAACTCGATTGCTTTACTTGCTGCGTCAAGCGGGTCGGTATAGAAAACGAGCTGAAGCTGGTCAAGGAGTTCATCAGGGATCTTTGCCAAATCCTCTTTATTTTTCGCAGGGAGTAACACCGTCTTTGCTCCCGAGTCTGCGGCTAACTGGAGTTTATCCACAAGCGAGCTCACGGCAACCAACTCCCCCATCAAACTCATTGCACCCAGTACAACGGCCTGTGGGCGGACGGGTCGGTCAAGGATACCGGAGACGATCCCAACAAGTAATCCGACACTTGTCTCACCACCTTCGCTCGCGTCTGATGGATTGAGTACTTGTACGTTGATATTGTACTCATCCAGCGTCTCGTCACGGCGAAGTTCGCGCATATTCGCCTGGAGGAAATCACACGCAGTCTCGAAGGACTCTTTCATCTTTTTGCCTGGGGTCCCCGAAATGCTTGTTTTGCCTGAGCCAGGGAGCGTCTGGGTTTCGATGCGGAACGGAGCGTGACGACCTTCGCTCTCACCGATAGTGTAGACAGTTCCGGCCTGCTGTGTCCCGGGTGGAATAAGCGCCTCATCGGCCTCCTCGGGGACCGGAACGTAGCGTTCTTCTTTCGTTTCTAGGTCCAGATAGGAGAATTCGACTGCCCGATACTCCATTCCACCCATCCGCTTCAATTGTTCTTTCACGCGGCGACGCCCCTCCATAGCAAATTCGAGATATTCGCGGAGCTCTTCTTTCGTGTATTCACCGTGCGGGTGGAGTAATTTGAGTAGACCGGAGACTGTCTTTCGAACGGCTCTTTCGTCTCGTTGGTTCAGGTGATCTCCGAACGCGAACTCCTCATTGATCGCATCACTGTAAGATTCCTTCCGCAGTTCGCGGACGAACTCTGCGAAGTAATCGACGATGAATCCAAACTGGTCACCAAAGAACTCAGAGCGCATCTTCGGGACTTCCCAGCCAGGGAGGTAGTAGTGGAAGCGATCGATGAGGGCGAGGTCCTGCATATCTTCTGGGAACGGCTCGAAAAGGTGGGAGCTCTTGAGAACGCCTTCAACATCTAGATCGATGTTTCCGACGTAGACCATCGAGGCTTGCGCTGTGAGTTCTTCAGTCCCGCGAGAGAAGCTCCCCGACTCCATGTAATCTTTGAGCATTTGGACCGCTTCAGAGTCGCTGAATTGGAGTCCACCGACCTCGTCGAAAGCGACAACATCCCAACGTCCAACGAGTCCAATTTGACCGGTGTTGAGATTCAAAAAGAGCTTCGCAACGGTAGTTTTTCCACCGGAGATGAGAATCGAGTGCGGGCTTATCTCACGGTACAGGTAGCTCTTCCCAGTTCCGCGGGGGCCCAGCTCGACGTAATTGTAATTGGATTCGACGAGAGGGAGGCACCGAGTCAGAAAGAGAAGCTTCTCGCGGTCGCTGAACGCGGTGGGATCGTACCCAACACTCTGGAGGAGAAGATCCATCCACTCATCGCGCGTGAATTCTCGCCGACGGTCTTTCAACTGGTCCAGGTCGAGATTCGACACCTGTATCGGTTTGAACGAGTCTATGCCAAACAGGCTCTTGGGGCTGTTCGCGTTATCGGGAAGGTATTCCAGGTCGATAATGGCCCAGACACCGCCGCCCAGAAGCTTCGGGTGCTTGCTGACGAGATGTTCGTTGATTTCGACGTCGTTGAGTCCTAGGTTGACGAACGAGCCGATGTAGGCGTCCTGCTGCTCGTCGAGTTTGACGGTTACTTTGTCGATGACCCGGTATCGACCCCGTTCTCGGACTTCACTTTTGACGAATTCGGCCTCGTCAGGGCGAACATAGTGCTTCGACAGAATCTGTTTTACTTTTTCGAGCCCCTCCTCAAGTGATTCCTCATCATCTGTGGCGCAGTATTGTCCGATGAGGTATTCGAGAACATAGGTGGGGACGTTTACTCCCGACTTGATATCTTGAACAAGATCCTTCCGGACGACGCGTCCGGGGAAAACGTCGAGAGCTTTCTGATCGACGTCCTCAGTACTCATTATATTCGAGAAACAGAGCCGGGGGCATATTGGTGTCGGTCACCCCAAGTGGAACACCGATACGAATTACCGATACCAAATTCCATTCCTACCGCTCGTACTCAATTGATGGGCTTCGATGCTACTTAGACATCAAATCCCATATCATCGTCTCCAAAGAGTAGATCGAGTTCCACCGTTTTCCGCGTGATCGTTTCTCGGGTGTCGGTGTCGATTACTTCGAACTGGACCGAGCTCTCTCCAGAGATTGCTCCCTGTTTGAGACGAATACGTTCGCTATTGGTCCCCGGAGAGATTTCCATCGTTACGGGGTCCGCAACCGGTTCGTCGTCGATGTTCGCCCGTATCTCCAGAACCGGCGCTGGGTCGAATGCCACTTGTCCGCTCTTGGCTTCGATCTCGACAGAGATTATCGAGTTCGTGATCGGGTCTGGAATCGAAACGTCATAGCTGATCGATGCGCTTTCTTCAATCTCCCCGGTGGTCACAGTGAGACACGGAACGAGGAGCTCTTGGAGCGAAATTCCGCCGTGGAAGTACTGCATGTTCCCACCTTGCGCCTTGAAACAGGCTACACTTCGAGGGAAGAGAAGCTTGAGTTCTGGAGCGTTGATGCCAAGGTCGGACAGCGCATCGGAATTGACTTCGATGAACTCGTCCGTATCAACGAGGGGAGCATCACTATCTGCGGCCGCAAATCGTCGTTTGACAACCGGAGCAAGGTCAGGTGATTCAACTTTGAGTTCGTCGGATAATCGATCCGTGTATAGGAACCCGTGGTCGCTCGTAATAACGAACCGAGTGTACCCGGCTTGCTTCAGTCGCTGAACTGTCCGTTCGACATCGTCGACGTGGGAAGCAACCTGGCTGAAGGCCGCATCGTCGTCGAGGCTCTCGCCGAGTTTATCTATTGTCCCGGAGTAGACGACTCGGGGGACCGGGTCAGATTCTGTCAGATTCTCCAACGAGATGTCGCTCACCTCATCCATGTCTACCACCTCGAAGCCTGCGGCGCTGAGTCGGTCGACGCGGTCTGATTTTCCGGTCATCTCCTCACCGCCACTGGTCACGACGAGGTCATCATCTTCGAGAGAGAGACCGAGTTCTCCAGGTAGGTGTGCGGCCATCCCAACTTCGGTGATCGAGGGGAGAGCCGCGCTGACTGCGCTCAGGTCTTGCTCGAAGTCAGTCCGTCGCCCGAGGTTCTGTTTGATTGCTTCAGCGAGTTCGTAGCGAAGCCCGTCACAGATGATGATCGCCGTCCCGTTGTCAAGATCCGCGAACTCATCGTAGAAGGAGGTTTGCGGTGTCCCGAGTGTTGGGTCATCACTCAGGATATCCGCAAGCGGGCGGTTCACTCCCTGGAGGAAGGACATATAGTGTTGCGTGACCCGCTCCTTCACCGTGGTTTCGTTCGGATATGGGAAGGTAGCCTCCTGGGTGGCATTGATGTACTGCCGATAGGCCGAATCGACTTGCCACCAGCCGTCGTCACTCGTGTATTTCTGGGCGAGTTCAGCCGACGATAGCGTCTTGGCTTCGTCGGCGTCGATGGTCCCGATACGCTGGAGGGTTTCGACCGCCAGGACTGGAACTGACCAATCGACGAGATCCTCGTTGCTCCAGAAACTGTCCTGTCGCTCAGTAACTGTTTGCTGGAGATCTGCCGCGATATCGGGAAGATCGGCGTAGGTCTCGTCGGCGAGTCGTTTCATCACCAGCCGGATGAGGCCCATGTCGATACCCTTGAACGCGGTCGCATCCCAGTGAATGCGGTCGGAGTCGATGACAGCCTTCGCAAGGTCGTAGTCCTCCGCAATTTTCTGTGCGTAGCGCGTGAACTCTGCGGGAGCGTATTGTTGCCACTCGTCGCAGAACACCGCAGCAGCGCGGGTGTCGTCAGCCGCGAGTTCGTCGTACCGGGATGTCGGTGCCCGACTGGCCACTTCGCCAAAGAGGATCTGGGTCGCTAGCTCTTTCGGATCGAGTCCCGCGGTGACACCGTACTCCTCTCGGAGTTGGGCGTCCCAAGCGTCGGCCATCGCGTTGTCTTCGATTGTCTCACGGTGCTCTTCCGGATTCGAGAGGTAGGCACGGACCCAGTCGTCGGTTGTCGGGCCAGCGGTGTCGAAGAGGACACAAAAGAAGGCCAGGCGCTGAACCTCGCGGTTCTGGCCCCAGTCCTCGTATGCGTCGGGAATCTCTTCGTCGTGCTCGACGAGGAACTGCGTCACTGGCGTGTCGTCGATATCCTGGCCGACGCGGTACTGTCGTCCGAGGGCGTGGATGTCGCGGAACCACTCGGCGTCATTCCGTGATTCGGGGATGTAGAACAGCCAGTTCTGCTCGTAGTTCGGATCTTCTTCGTAGAGACGGCGCTTCAGTTTGAAGTAGCTGCCGTCGTAGCGTGCGAGCGTGACGCCGTCAAGTTCTGATTCGACCTCGTCGAGGACGCCCTTGTACTTCTCTTGGGCGTCGTACCACACCCAGACTGGGTGTCGGTCGAATTTCTGCCGGAGTTCCGTGATAATACTGTCCGCAAGATCTCCCATATCTGAATTACCTCGAATAGCTTGATTTCAGCTTAGGTAGTCCGGTTTCGAGGACTTCGTACTGGTCCCACTCTTTAATATTCTCCCAGATACCTTTCTCGACATCGACAGTAACGCCGTCGTCGATCATCTGGTCAATAGTGTCACGGAACTCCCTGATGTCGTCGAGGCCGTTTTGAACTTCCTCTTTCCGTCTCAATAGTTCCTTATCTGGATTATCACCGCTAGTCTGGCTATTCAAGGTTTCAAGTTCATTTTCGAATTCAGCGATACGTGAGTCAAGGTATTGGCCTCGGAGCTTAGGAAGTGTATTTTCGTTAATACTATGGTAATAAATGAAGCAGCTAAACTCTCCTTCTGGACTCTCTAATTGCCAATAAAGAGGAATACGTTGTCCACGCCTTCTGTATTGTTTACAATGATAATACCGGAAGAATGAATTTCGCATCCAGTCTCCCACATCTTCATTTAGATATCGCTCAATTTTCTGCATTGTTTGATAAGTGTTGTTTTCACCCGTTGAGAGTCCCAAACTCTCCTCAAGGAACTGTAATATATAGTCGTCAAAGTTGTCATCAAAGACTAATATTCCGTCTTCAGCGATTTCAAGATTTTCTGTTTCCCATCTTCCCAAAGCATAACCGAGAGAGGTAGAGAGAAGTTCGTTAGCGATATCTTCTCTTTCATCTTGAGTATATATATTGTGTTCGCGGCGGAGCATGACTACCGTATATGGTGATATTTGAAGCTCCTCAGAAATGGCGTGAATATTCTGTTCCTTATGCTCCCTTAGATCGGATATGAGAGATTTATATTCCTCGCTGGGTAGCTGTTTCGTTTGAATTTTCTCCCGGAACTGGTTTTCCATAGTATTTTCTAACTCACCCACATTCGATATGTGGGGAAAGTGCGCTGGGTTCTCGTTTTCATATATTCGGGATCGGGTCTCATCCGCAATCCCATAAGAATCGAAGATGAGTTTATTTACGAGGCCTTGGATAATGAGAATATCCGCACTTAGTAGTTCCTTCTTGTATTTTAGTTCTGAAATGCTGGGTTGTTCCTTAATAATATCCGGGTTGAAGTCAAATGATATTTCCGCAAGAGATGATTGAGCGACTCTTTTTTTAACGCCTTCACGAACCAATGTTCTTACCTCATCACCAAATTCTAAGGATTCCGGGATTGGCAGTGTCTTAAGATCGCCAACCTGAACATTAAGACTCGGGTTTATTCCATCCATCATAAATTTATACAGAGACGAATTCAATAACCCATTGAGCAAATCATTGGAAACTACTTCAGAAGAGATGAAGTATGATTTCCCGAAAATTAAATTGTGGGCCTCTCTGGCGATTAAGTCCCCAAATGGACGTACTGTTAAGCCATCTCTGAAGTAGTAATCTTCGTTCCGCACTGCACTTCCGTCATAGTTCTTTATTTTTTCTCCACTATCTCCCCAATCCAAGAAGTCCTGTGGGCGGTCATAATATGGTGAATCTGTACCACTTTTTTGGAATTGGATGTACCGGTCGTCATTTGCGTCTGGAACCTCCCAGAACTTTCTCATAAACAAGCCATCATTCCCGGTTGATAGCCCCTGTTTGACATCCGCTATTTTGCCTAATTGAGTATGTTCAATGAATATCTGTAGAATTTCTTGACCGAACCAGTATATGAATGGTGACCTATCGATCTCCTTGAATGAATTTTGGTTCACGACATACACATCATCATGTTCATCTCCCCTCCGGTGTGTTTGAGTTATCTGTTCTAATCCCGCTATTTTGTCTTCGTAATGTGCATATTCTGGTTGATCCTCCGTCATTCGGTAGAAGCGGGAACACTCAAATTCGGAGGGGTCATTGTTCCTTAGGACGAACGGGATCGTATACGCATCCTTTTGTTGGTCGAAACCGTACCGTGACAAATGCGCACCTTCAATAAACTGTTGATTCTGAACGATGTTAGAGCGTAGCTTCCGATAGCTATACAGGAACATAAAGTTTTCAGGAGTAACCATTGAAACATAGTTTCCATCTCCAGCAAAGTCACTACATCTTTCAATAAATGCGGCATACAAATCACGGCTTCCCAGATAGTTGTCCTTCACAAATTTCTTCAGATCGTCCCCCATTTTCCCACTGCCGAGGTATGGAGGATTACTTACAACAATATCATAATCTCCGCGGAGAACATCTAAAAGCTCGACAGTTTTTCCAACTTCATTAGCGAACATCCCTTCAACTGGATCGTCTTGTTCAAGCGCAGTCCGCGCTATTTCGCGGACGTTCTCCATCAGACGTTTCTTAAGCTCTACCCATGTCTCTTCTTGACCCTCCGAAACAAAGGTTGATTGTGTACTAAGTTCTCCTCCTTCAGTAAATTGTGCCTGACCCTTCGACTCGAAAGTCTCTCGATAATCTTCTAAGATACTGTCTATCCGGTCCTCTACTTCAACAAGGCTACCTACCTCTCGTATATTTTCAAAACTCCGCCAGACCTGCTCTAAAATCTCTTCCTCTAACCCGGAACTGGCCCGCTCCAGAACATCTTGTTTTCGATCCCCATTTATTAATACTGCGTCCGCCGAAACTATATTCAATTGTGGAATTGTTACGTCAGATGATTTTTCCTTCGCTTTGAGGTATAGCGATAGTGCAGCAATCTGTGCAGCTCCCGAATCTATGTCGACACCATAGAGATTGTTTCGAAGGATTTCACGCGGGATGTACTTCTCAGGAACCTCACTCTCTTCTAAATACATCTGGTAGAGAACATCGAACGCATAGAACAGCATGTGACCGCTCCCGCAAGCAGGGTCAAGCACGGTAATATCTTTAACCGGTTTCGCCTCGCGGTCAGTCAGCGAGTCTTCTAGCGGGGCAAGATAGAAGCAGTTGTCCTCATCGTTAATGTTGGTTCGCCCACCCTGCATTTCGAGCCACAGCCGTCCCAGTGAATTATCCACCATCCACTCGACGATGTACCGCGGAGTGAACAGTTGGGTTTTCGTGGCGATATCTGTCCCAGCAATCTTGTAGTTCTCTTCATCGACGCGCTCATCGATCTCTTCACGTTCCTCTTCACCGAAGTATTGGTACACCCAGCCCAGTGCTTCGTCGCTCTCCCAGGCGTCGTCGTCGATTGCGTCCAAATCGTCAAGAACCTCTTCTCGAACCTGCGCGTCGAGGTCGATAGCGGTGTGTTCGGACTCCTCGAAGATCATCCGGATCTCCGCGCCAATTTCTTGATACGCAAGGTCGAGTGCCGCACCGAAGCCGTCATCACGAGCGTTGGTCAGCTCGCCAGCGATCTCGGCCACGGTATGGTGCATGTACGACCGGTTGCCGTACTTTGGACGCTCCGTGATGGTCTCCTTGACGAGGCCGCGAACCTCAATGGTCTTCAGCGCGACGAATCGGTTGAGATAGGTCTTCGTCGCTTCGCGGACGTAATTCGTGATCGACCGCTCCAAATCACCTTCCGTGGATGCAAGTTCTCGTTCGATGGCTGCATCTATCTTATCGCGGATGTGGAGTTCCTCGGCAGAGAGATGAGTCAGCTGATCGTGTGGAAGTTTCTTGTCCTCGTAGATGCCATACTTTTCGAGCTGCCGGCGAAGCTCGTCTTCGAGTGTGTGACGAGTGCTGAGGATGGTGCTTCGAATAGTCGAGCGCTGATCCGACGAGAGGCCAGGTTGACCGTGTGTCGTGGACATAGATATCAGAGGGTTACGTACTGCCACGAAACGGACGGGACGGCAGTACGGTGTGTCGTAATTCCCGCCCGCGATGACATACAATGAGCAAGTATTCGACGTGTCTTATAATTGTGGGAGAGCGTTCTGTCCCCGACTAATGAGACTGGGATAGCTTGTCAAAGAGAAGGATATTCCGGGGGCGGTGTTTGAGCTACCGAAATCTGATTTCAACGTCGCCGTCCTGATCGAGGAGGGTTTCGATCTTGTCTTGGAGATCGGCGATTGGCTCATCAATGTCGTCCGGCTCAGTTACAACTGTGTTCCCAAAAATAACTGAAGTGTCTACTTTCTCGTGGATCTTCCCATCCTCGTCGTCTTCTTCGAGATCGTCGATTTGTTCTTTTGCTAACGTCTCGAAGTGATCAACAGTCTGGATGTTCTCAATAATCCAATTGAGAGATGGACTTGGGTTGATATGAGCCTTATCGGAGATATCCAGATCGACCGTCCTCTTACCTTGACGCTCTGTAAGCTCCGAAAGGGCCGATTCCAGATCAGCGTCGTCGATGTCGTCACCCGCGTACGCCCGGACATTGTCGATTGAAGCGGTATAGGTCTCGCAGCGCTGCTCGTACAGTTCCTCGTACGTAGAGGCGAATGCCTCGGCGGCCGTCCGGTAATCGGTCTTGACGTCGTTCCACTGTTCGATGATGCCCTCAGTGTCCAGCGTGTTCTTGACGCGGTCAGCGGCGTCACGAGCCTCGTCACTGACATCCACAAGTCCAGGGTGGTCCGCTGCTTCGTCGACGAGTGTCTCCCACTCTCCAGAAATGAAGTCCTGAATCGTCTCGTACTCTTCTAAGTGGTTCTCACCGTCCGGTTCGCCACAGAAGTCGGCGACCGATTTCGCTGATTTGGTGAGAACCTCCAGTTCGTCCTCGAACTCAACGAACTTCTTGATGCGCTTAGCGGAAGTGGGTTGCTGGAGCAGATTGTTGAGTCGGTTCTGGAAGTCTTCGACATCATCGGCCAGCGGGAAGTCCACCCTCCGTAGCTGGGAGAGCAGCGTACTCGTCGTTGACACCCAGTCGTTTGCTTCTTCCCGGATTCCCTCGTCGACTGCCTGGTCAGTGGATTTGACCTTCCGATCGAACAGGCGGTCGAGTAGCTGCTTGGCGGTGGTTCGAGTTTCCACGTCGACAGTTTCTCGCTCGTCGAAGGACGTAGATTTGAACTTCGTGACCTGGGTGAACAGTTCCTGTGCGCCGTCCTCTGTGTACGTGCCGTACGTTCGTTCCTTGTACGTCGGAATGATAGAGCCGTTCCGGAAGAGGACCGCTGTGGCGAGTCGGACGACCTCTCGGCTCCACCCGTAGGGGGGTTCGGCGAAATGGTCGATAAGGTCGTCACCGGTGCGGTTCTCGCCGGCTTTTTCGCGCCGTTGAATTTCGTCCTCGACTTCAGAGGCGATGCGGGCCTCGGCGATGAGTTCACCGTCCTGAACGACACCTAACTCGGAAAACACCGATGGGTTCGACGATCCTTGTAGGTCGCCGAAGATCTCTGAGATATGTCGGTCTTTGACTGATGCGGAACCGTGCTTGAAGCTGGTGAAGACTTTCGGGATGGCGTTGTCAGCTTTCCGTGCGACGAGCGAGCCGAGCGAGGTGTTAGTCGCGTCGAATTCGTCGGTTTCCCCGTTGTAGATGAGCTTCCCTCGCTGGAAACTGCGCTCGAACTCGCGTTTGACTTCGTTCCGGAGACGCTGGAGATCTTCCTGTTTCTGGTCGAGTGCTTCCTGTTCTTCCTGGCTAAGTTCCTCACTGCGCTTCTCTTTGACGATAGTATTGATCTGATAGATCGACTTAACCTTCTCGTAGATATCGTTCTGTTTCGCGTCGTCTGCAACCCAGTAGAGAGTGTCGTCTTCGCTGAAACTCTGGGTCTTCAGCCCGTCAGGATCGATATCTTCGTACCGCTGGTAGATCGGAGAGTAGGTTTTGAGGTCGATGTGCCCCTTAGATGTGACTTGCTCGTCGTCGATGGTCAGGTTCAGCTCGAATGTCTGGCCTTCGTAGTTGACGCGCGAAGTGTCTTTGAGGACCTTGTTCAGAAACTGCTTAGCCGATCTTCGAATATCTCCAGTACCGACATCCACACTCTTGATTTCGTTTTCGATTCCACGCTGAATTTCACTAAGGAACCGATATCCTTCTTCACTGCGACCGACTAGGCCTGCTTTGACTAATGAGTCCAGAGTGTCTTCTACTTCCTGCTCTAATTCTTGAGTTGATCCCAGTTCTTTTTGTAATGACGTCGCAATATTGTCAGTAGTATTTGGAATCCAGGGAAGTTGTTGTAGGAGGTAGAGGGATTTGAGAATCCGTCGGGCAGTTTCTGAATCGGCATTCTGTGGGCTTGCCTCACGGATGGATTTGACGTCACTACTGGGGATGTCGTTGCTAATCTCGTCGAAGATCATGTCCAGCGTGACTAGAGATCCCAGTTCGTCATTGTAGAGGTGATCCTCGTCTTTGAGAACGCTTTGTGTGACGTCAATCAGGGTTCGTTCTCCTCCTGTTAACTGGTCACTCGATCCCTTTCCGAGTGCTTGGAAGATGTCCGGTAGGATATCCAGTTGATATGGGAGGAAGGGGTAGCAATCGATGAAGTTGTCTCGGGTGATCGATTTTAAGCTCTGACCGGAGTCCAACTTGTAGCGAGCTGAGAGGATACCCTCATGTTGGTCGTAGAGATCTCCGAGAACCCCTCTGAACTCGCCTTTTTTGCTGAGAACGCGGTCACGGACGACCTTGTCGAGGTTTTCGGAGGTGAGATCGAATCGGTGGGGGAAGCGGTCAATGACCTTCGATTCCTCGGCTTCCTTCTCAAGAACACCGGGAATCAGTTGCTGGAGTTGCTCTTGGGATGTGACACCAAGGAAGATCTTGCCCTTCCCTTTCTGGCCGAACTCCTCAACAATGCTTTGCAACTCTAAGAGGAGCTGCCCGTCGTCACCGATAAACTGAGAGATCTCGTCGATGAAGACGAAGTACCGACAATTGTCACCCGTTTCCGCTTCGCGTTTTTCTACATGCTCCACGATATCTTCTGCCAGCGTCGAGGCGTTGATCAGGACGTTATCTTGAACGTCGTCAATCGCCCGGCCAGCTTCGTCCTCACCACTGTACTCGCCGGTTTCGACCAAGGCTTTTTTCATATCCGGCCGGACGAACATCGCCTCATTGCGCACCTCGGCCCAGTCTTTCTCTGTATTTTCCTCGATAGCGCCCACGAAGTCATTGTAGACGCCCCGGGATTCGAGTTCTTGCTCCATCTGGGCCACCCACGGCATCGACGCGTAGCCACGTGAGATGTTGAATTCCCGGTGGATGATCTCCGTGATCGACTCGCTACCAGAGGCATCGGCTTTCGCGCCGATCTGGAACATCAACACTTCGGAGTCGAATTTCTGGGTTACGGAGCCGACCGCACCGTCGAGCATTTCGTTGGCCTCAATGCGGTCCCGGAACATGTTGGACGCCTGTGTGTCGTCGAATTCGTGGTTTTCCAGAACGTGCCCGAGGATTTTCATAAAGTGGCTCTTTCCGGAGCCGAAGAAGCCCGAGACCCACATACCGACATCCTCCGTTTGCGCGTGTTCGGTGTCGATGACGGCCTCTAAGGCCTCTGAAAAGTGCCGTTCGAGCTGCGGTGTGAGGATGTACTCTTCGAGTTCTTTCTTGACGACGTTCGGGTCGTCGTTGTCGACTTTGACGACGCGGTCGATCTTTCGGTTGATCGGCCGGTAGAAGATTTCGTGTATTTGATGCGATGTGATATTGTCACTCATGTCCGATCACCCTTGCGCGGTAATATGTTCCTTCAGATTCATCGAGGAATCTTAAGCTCTTGTCATCGACTTTCGCCGGATAACAGAAAACAATTGGTGTATCATCCGGTGTATTCGTTTCTAATTGTCCCATCAGGGTGGAGGCGCTAGCAAACGGATAGAGAATACCCATTCGATAGACAACTACGGTGTCCGATTTCTCTGCCTGTTCTGCAATCGCAGACGCCAGTTTCCCCATCTCGCCACCGTCCAATAGCGATGATTTCAGCCCATCGAGTAGCTGGTCTCTATCTCTTCGTTCGAGATCGGCAACCCTGTCCAGAATTCCACGGTCTTCGAGGATTGTAAAGACTAGATCACGCATATCGATTCCGGCGACATCCTGATTGTGGTACTCTAGTTTCTCGATGAGGTTACGGACTTCCTCATCGACCTCAATCTCGTCGGCCGGATCGTATGTGAATACGATAAATGGGACTCCTGCTCGCTTCCCGACTTCGTCTCGGTCATCCCGAACGAGCCGTTCGACCTCTTTGAGCCGTTCCTGAAAGTCAGAAGGCATTGATGAGGTCCTCCATATTGTCGTACTTTCTCACGAGTCGTTCTGTGGACCCACGTTTCTCGTAGGTCACGTATTGCGGGGAGATATCCCGAATCCGTCGCTGTACCTCTGACTCATTCATAAGGAACAGTTTCCAGTCTTCGTGTTCAATGATTTCCGACGCGGAGTTTGCGCCGTTCTGGAAGAGTCGATACACTACGTAGGCGATGGTTTCATCCGGAACGTACGTAACTGCGAATTCCTTCCGCTGGGTCCCCTCTAGGAGCCCGAAGTTACGGAGGGAAGTGAGGTATTTCGTAGCGGCTTCGTTGATCGTTGATTCCGAACGCTCTCGCAGATCCGCGTAGTTTTTTTGAATCGATTCAATGAATTCGACGATGTCGACAGCTTGGACTGCAAGCGTTCCGCGCTCAAACTCGGGATAGAGAAAGTCAGCCGTTACGAGGTAGATGAATGGGTCTTGGGCAAATTCGTAGTAGAGGCACCAGTCCACCACGTCACTACGAACGTCCGCAGTCACCATCTGCATCAGCGGGGTTTCCGTGTACTCCTCCTTGTCAGGGATGTGGCGACGCGTTATTTCCCGGAGAATATTTGTCCGGTATTCGTCTGTGTTCTTGTTCAAGATATTCCCTTCGACGACTTGGCGCTCCAGTTCCTCGTAGGATTGGCATTCGGAGTAGGTACTGAGGATTGTCTTTGTCTCATCGATATACGTGCTGTGGTGGGCGATTTTCGGGTCGAGACTCGCCGCTACTTCTGTTTCCTCATCGTCCTTCGGCTCCTTATGCTCGTTACTCATATGAATACCTCACGCACTTTCGGATTTAAGTTCTGACTTGAGGGGGTAGTACGGCACACAGAGACGGTCGGTGCTATGTCCGTACCCTTGTAGAAGGGTGACCAGCAGCCGCCATTTTTCTGGTTCAATCTCGGACTGTGTGTACCCATCTTCCTCGATTCGGAATGAATCACCGGTTCCTGGGTCGGTGAGCGTGGTAGACTCCGCTGTGAGGTTTGATCCAGTTTGATCGATGATTCGGTCCGTCCACCCTTCATTTAGTGATTTCATAGAGAGGGTCTCAAGAGCCTCCAGAGGATTATCGTCGGCAGCTTCGATATCTTTAATCGCTGCGGAGAGGCGAGATTCCACTTGGGGGCCGAACGAGAACAGAGAGATGGTATCAGCTGAAAGGTGATCTGATTCTGCTTTTCGACCGACTTTCGATGCGAGAGTGATGCGAGATTGGAGTTGCGTTTTCGGCGTTACTTCTTCGAGTCGTGCCCGCCCAGTCTCGGTCAGAACTCGTGAGTCCCACCAGCCTTGGTTATTCGATTCACCCACGCGCTCTACCAACAAGCGTGAGGCGATCAGGTCAAGAAAGAACTCATCATCAATACCCGCGTCGCTGAGAGCTTCTTTAGTTGAGACGAACGCATCGGCGAGATCAGTTGAAGTCATATATACATCCACAAGTGGTGGTGATTTAGAACCAACGGCTCCCATCTTCTGAGGTGCAAACGGCACGTGCTGCACATCACGGATTTAATATCGCCCGCCAAGAGTTGGATAGTGTATACGATGGGTTCTGGCAATGAGTTGACCGAGCTGTATGATTGTCTTTCTGTTCTGTATGGGTCGTTGCCTTCTGGGACGGATTCGGAGTGGAAGGTTGCATTGCGGTCCGTGTTGTACGGGGGTGACTTGCTTGCTACTGAGGCGTCGTGTTACGGGGCGCAGCAGAAGGAGCGGAATCTGGGGAAGCGAAAGGACTACGCGCGGCGACGTGGGAATGGGGAGCGAGTAACGGAGTTTTCGGCTATCACGGTAGCTGAGCCACGAGAGAAGGATCGTCGGTACGTGCCGCGGGGTGCGAGGTTGCCGGTTGCGCCGGAGTCGGGAGAGGTGCTTCCGGTGAAGGTCTCGTCGGAAGGGGTTGACTGGGCAATTTCGCTACTGGCGGAGTTCCCGGGTACACCCGAGGCTGATCGGCAAGGTGACGAGGTTGAGTTGTTGCTTGACCCTGAGCGGGTTCGCCGGGCGAGGGAACGGACTGGAGCAAGGACTGGTGGTGATGAGACGACTGTCTTGTTCGTGAGTGATACGCATCTCGGGTACGAGAATCGTGTGGAGACGGGGAGTGGGAAGACGGTGTCGTGGATTGATGAGATTAATAGTCGGGAGACGATTCGGCGGATTCGAGTGATTGCGATGGAGCGGGACATTGATGCGGTGATTCACACCGGAGATGTACTGGATCACGAGGTGGATGCAGTGACGCTTGATGCTGCAGAGTCGAGTTTGTGTGATTTGGCGCTTTGTGATATCCCGGTGTACTGTATTCTCGGAACGCACGATCACAACGCGGCGAATCCGTACTATTCGAATTCTGTGGATGGGATTGCGTGGATAAAAGACCAGGTGCGGAACGAGTACCTGATTGAGCTCTCGGCTAATCCGACGTCGGTTGCTGGCGGGCCGCTTGACGCGTACGGGATCTCGGCGGAGAACGTTGGAATCGATGATGTCGGGAAGTACGAGTCGCTTGGGTGGCATCCGTCGGAGATCGTGTTCGGCGCATCGAGGCCCGGGCCGAATGTGCTGTGTCTCCACGACGGGGTGACGCCGTACCGGGACAGTTCGACTGCAGATGTCGATCTCAATGAGTTACTCGCGCAGTCACGCGTCTCGTTCGACTGTGTGCTCGTAGGTGATGAGCATCGGCCGCGTGACGATGACTTCGAGACCGGGTACTCGTTCGAGACGACGGACGGAACGCCCGTGTTGTACACGGGACCAGCCGCACGCGTTGGACCGGCGTACCGTGATAACGACGCGTTTGTGACGGAACTCTCGTTCTGTGATGCGGGGATGACAACGAATCGGCACCCGATATGATTCCGAACGCCAATAGATACCCAAGTGCTGATTATCATAACTGCCGTCTCATCTGACAATCCGGCGTTTCATTAAGCGAGATCGCATCCGGGTCGATACTCCTAATAATGTGGATTCGTTCACCGCTGACAAGCGGGAGGCTCAGCTTTACCGAGTTGCGTTTGGTTCGGGTGAGACTTGGTGATGGGATACTTTTTTAGAAGTCAGTGAATGGAACATCGAATTTTGCTTCGATTATGTCGAGGACTGCGTCTACTGTGAATTCGGAGAATGCTTCCGTGTCGATGTTACTGCGGACTTTGTGTGGCCGGTACGATGCGGTCTGCATATTTCGTGTGCGGACAGTTTTGAGGGAGTCTCGAAGGCTTGCTTCTTGAACCGGGTTATCGAGGTCGTCTATGGATTCTCCTTTCGGCCGAATCCAGAGTTCCCAGTCGAATCCGTCTGAGAGGATCGCTACTGCATGGATGTCGAGGTCGCTGTCAAGATAGTTCTCCATGTCATTCTGTGCGTTGTCGATTTTCTTTGGGGGTTTTACTTCTCCGAAGAACCGGATGTCGTGTTGCATCGCGTCCTCGATTGGAATGGAGGTGATGGCGAAGTCGGGGATACCACTTCGTCTCGGCCATCGTGGTGCGTACTGTTTTGGTTGTGGGCGCAACGAGTACCCGAATGCCTGTCGGAGCATCGGGAACACGAGATGATCCTCAATGAAGCGCTCTGGTGTTTGGATGAGGTTCTGGCCTTTGAGAAAGTACTTCCCGTCAACGACGGTGTCGAAATGTGCGGTGCATTCGCGTGTCCCGATCTCATCGATGAAGTCTTCGAGAACGTGCAGGATGTTGTTGGCGAGTGGGTCGTGATCGTCGAAGGTGGTAGATTGATTTGTCATTTAGTTCCGAGCAGTATCAATTGATTATGATTCAGTACTTCCTTGTAGAGAGCTCTCAAAAGTCGAAGAGGGATTGTTGCCGCTCGTAGTCGTATGGTTCAGTGAGTACTTCTCTGATTGCTGAGTAATTGATTTGAGCATGGCGGTTTTCTTCAATTGCTCGATCGACGATCCAGGCTCGGAACTCTTCGTATCGTTCTGTATCATCGATGATGTCGCCGATATTTACGGTTTGTAACTCTCCGTGTCGGGCAAAATAGATTCCAACACGCGCTATGTCGGGGTACTTGCCATCGAATTGCTCTCGGCCGCTTCGGGAGACTGTCTCAGCATCGTACAATTCGCGTTGCACGTCATTCAGCACGTAGTACAGCAGGAGTTGCCGCCAGAATGCGTTCGTGAATGATTTGCGCTCTGTTGTCTTGATGTCGACGAGTAAATCATCAACGATGAAGTCGCCCTCACCTGGGAGGATGTGGCGGTAGTATCCAAAGCGGGGCTTTTCAAATACCACCTCACCAGTTCCCCATTCTTGGGCACGTAGGAGGCTGAATAGCTCTTTTATTTCATGGAGGAGTTCGTTCTCAATCGCTTCACGGTTGATCCAGGATTGGATCGCGTCAGGGGGTTGCCAACCGGCGTTGAGCAGCGCGGCTTTCACGACACCGTCTGTATTCATTCCTGTCTCGACAAACTGATTGACTATTTTGGAGAGACCCTCATTTTCTGCCCACTGTACCGGGCTTCGTTGGTCCCAATCAGGGCGGTCCTCATTCATCGCATCCCATTCAGTTTGATTTGACGGACCCTCAGCATGGTCTTCCCATTTCTTCCCGTCAAACACTGTAACGGTTATCTCCGGTATTTTACGGTATCGAGCACCTCTAATCCATTTGTCGCCATCATCGTCTTCCAATTCTCTGGAAGAATGGATCGACGGTCGAATCACTTCCTCACAGTTCCGGTACAACCATACCTTACAGAGGAATTCGACTGTCTGTCCGATTAGTTTGTGACTGTACCCGTTCTTCGGGACTGAAAGATCACGTGAGGCGTCGGTGCCAGGGTTAGGATACGTAGAATCAATTTCGTGGCGCACCTCGTCAATTTGAATGAAATCCGTCACACCGGTTGCCATACTACTGTGAGCACATACTCATGTCGTCCTGATAAGACCACGCATAAATCAGGTGGGCTGCTATCGAGTCAAAACACGTCTTGTAGTGGCCCGGCTTGTTCAACTGTTTCGTGGGTGTTCTGGATCTCGTTAAACGAGAGGTAGCGGAGGGTGCAGTGGTCGGCGGGTTGGAGGACGTGCTGGAACGTGGGGCGGTTAATTTCTTCTCGGACTTTGTCTTCATCGTCGTCTGGGGCGACGATGTGCATGTCAACGGCGATGTTTGGGACTTTGACCATGAAGTCGGTCATGCGGAGGATGCCGCTGTAGATGCTCGTGGTGCTTTCGACTTCGAACATCTTGGCGATGAAATCGTCTTGTAGCCAGATGACGTCGACGTATTTGATGATGCGTGTGGCGGCGGCACTGAACCCGGGGAGGTTGAGGTTCTCAACGCAGTCATCTCCGAGTCGGTTCCCGTTGTACGTGCGGTTTTTGTCATTTGTAGCGACGTACACGTCGTAGCCGTGTCGGAGGCCGAGTTGGATGAGTAACCACTGTATTTCGGTGTGTTCACGCGGATCGTCATCGTCTCCCCCAGTGTCTGGTGGGTCGATCGTGCCGCCGTTGTGGAAGTCTTGGAAGGCTTCTTCGATTGAATTGTATTCTCGGAGGAGACTGCTGACTGCGTCTTGGGACACGCGAAGGAACCGATAGGGGACCCAGTTGTCCTCGTACCCAAGCAGCTGCGCGATTCGCTCTCGGTCGACGGATATCTCTTGGTAATCGGTGACTGTGTAAATGAATCGACTGTCAGAGTTGTCCCATAGAGAGGATCCGACTGACGGATTTTCGAACGCAGTGCCGACACGACCAGCAGCGAAGAACTCGCCGTCGTTATAGAAGAGGAGCGGATCGCCGGTTTCCATTTCCTCGAAGAACGTGCGTTTCTGATTTCCATCGGTAGTACCCCAAATCCGTGCGTCGGTTTGTTTCTGGAGATCTTCTGGTGCGTCCGCTGGGACGGACACTGGTGAGGCGACGGTGTTGTCGAATCGCTGAATCCAATCGCCACCGACAGGAACAACGTACAGGCGAGTCACAGTGAATTGATATCAACTGGAACATCTTGTAGCTTATCAGCTACTGGTCCGAAACAAGTGTACTCAAATATAATTGTAGCTGGTAACTTGCTTGTTCAGAATTCGTTTAATCACCGGTGTAGTCCCAGAACCGCTGACTTGGGCTTTTGCCTCGTAGGACCATGATTGCGTAGATGGTCCAGAGTGCTGTGAGTACGGCGAGTGCAGGGAAGAAGAGTCCCCTGGTACAGAAGGTGCAGCCGATGCATTTTCAAGAGCATAATATTCTAAGTTCTTGACTCGTATGCAGTAATTTCATTGTCCGTAGTTGATTGTTACCTGCATGAAGCTAGTCGACATCGAGATCGAACGCTTCCGGTCGATAAAAAACCAGAAGGCCGAGGACTCAATTGAATTTCAGGGCCTCGACTGTTTAGTTGGCGAGAACAACGCTGGCAAGACAAACATTCTATCTGCGGTCCGGTTCCTGCTTAGGGAAGAGAAGAAGTCAAATAACGAGGAACTGTTTTGGCAAAAGCGGGATGACGAAGTCGTCGAGGTGAGGGGTTTTTTTGAGATCAGTTCCGAGGATTTAGACCGAATCAAAGATGACGGAAAACGAAATACCATCAGAGATGTTCTTATTTCAGAGTATGAGTCATATGGCAGGGTGCTTGGCATTTGTCGCCGGTTCGATGGTGAGGAGGATTCCAGTCCGTCGTTCAAGCTTTTGCAGCGAGTTCCAGAGGACGAAGAGCTGCGGAAGAGTTCAATTGAGGATGTACGGGACGAACTCTGGAAGAAGCAAAAATCAGACACAGACTATTCAAAATCGGATTATCGGAGCGATATGGTGGACCGATATGAACGATTAGCAGAGATCATCCCCAGAGATAAGCAGCGAAATAAAGGCATTTGGACCAGCAAACATCGAGATTTTGTCTCCCAGAACGAAGAAGAACTTTCCTTGACGATTGCTCCTACTGACTTCCCCCAAGGGACTGTAACGGTCGTTCGGGAGAATATCCTCCCTGATGTCATCACGATTCCGGCGGTCAAGGAGATGGATTCAACCACAAAGCGCGGCGGTGAAGTGGGGGAACTGGTTGACGCAATCTCCGAAGGCGTCAAAGAAGAACTTGACAAGAGACTGGAAGCTCAGCTGGAAGGTTTCGAGTTTCAGGACCATGATGGTATCACGAAAATAGAAAACCACGTCACAGAACACCTCAGTGACACATTCGATGATCGTGAGGTTTCCTTTGATTTCCCAAGCTTCTCAATGGATTATATATTCTCCGGCGCGGACATCAAAATCGACGAAACACACCTCGACGGGTCACTCTCAAAAGAAAACGTCGGCGAGGGTGTCAAACGAACTCTCATTTTCAGTCTCTTGCGAACACTTGCGGACCTCCAACAAGGACGCCTCAACGTCACTACAGACGACGATGACGACAAATCGAAAGCGCCGCCGCTCCTTATTCTCTTCGAGGAAGCTGAACTATATCTCTATCCACAACTCCAAAAACAACTGCTCTCTGCCCTTTCCAACATCACCGACAGCCAAAATCAGGTTATCTTCTCAACTCACTCCCCCGTTCTCATCGACCACACAATCCTTGACACAATCAACATCGTTCGAAAAAACGACGCTGAAGCAACGACAGTCACGCAGTTCCACTCAGTACTAATACGAGAGGTTGACGAATCCGACCGGCCACTGGTCACTGATCTTAATAGCGTCTCTGAATACATTTTTTCAGACCAAATCGTGCTTGTCGAGGGAGCCTGCGATCGCATTATTCTACAGAAGTTAGCGCCACACCTCGATAGTGAATGGGATTTCAGGACTTCCGGCATTCCAATAATGGAGGTCGGCGGAAAGTCTGAGGTGACACGCTTCCATAACTTCTTATCAGACCTCGGTATCACCACGTATTCCATTCTGGATATTGATGCCGCCCAAGACCAAATCCAGAACATCAGTGACGAGCCAGCCACTATCGAATTAGCAGAAGAACTGCAGGAAGCAGCAGAAGACGAATTCAGTAACTCGGAATATAACCACAGCAACCTTCCAACAGAGGTTACACACGAATCATGGGATAATGCATTTGAGCGGCTTGAGGACCTCGAAGAGAGAATTCGAAATGAACGTCCGGCAAATGAGAACCATGCAGATATGGTGGCGAAAGTCCTCGCCGCCTGCGAAACAAGGAACACGACTGATGTCCTCCCGACATCAGCTGTTGAAGAACAGCGTGTAACGCTTGTTGAGGCCTTACTTGAGGAAAACGTGCTGCTCCTGAGTGGTGAGATCGAGGACTATTACCCAAAAGATCAAAACATGGGCAAACGAGAAGCAGCTCTTACCTTCGACCCCGAAATGGACTATGAAGATGTGGAACCACGCTCGCTCTTTCAATCGCTCCCAGACCGCGAACGGCCAGATGTAGAAGTGTTCCTACAGCAAGTATTCGATAACTGACCTGACTGCGTGGGCTTATCTTACCAGACCCCCCGGCTATTCTGAATGCTGTTGTTCTGTTATGGATAATTTGTGTGTCTCCACAAGAGATATGCGCCATCTATTTTGCACGCACCAAGTGAACTACCGAGAATAAAATATGTGGTCGGAGGATTCCCTACTCGCAGATGCAAGATTAGCGGACCACGAGCACTACCTATTACAATCAGTACTTCGTCATATCAGCAAACTCTAGTTCAGTATGCGTGTACTGATAAGTCGAGACTTCTTCTGATGCAGAGTAGTCACGCAGATTGCTCGGTGCAACCTCGTCACCGCGTGGCCCTTCATAAACGACGGTAACGCGGTCGTCATCATCAACATCGACGACTACTGCTAAATTTGGATCGTCGTGTGAGGATTTAATGACGTAATCACCGACAATAAATGGGTTCTCCGCAAACTGCAGATTCTCGTGCTTGTAGGTGTAGAGATCAATATTTTGATCGTCGCAGTACGAGGAAAGCAGGGCTGGTGAGATATCCCGCCAATCACCCGGTCCTTGATCTAAGGCGGTTGGGAATGCGACTCTAACGGCTTCGCCGTCAAGTTGCTGGCCGTAGATTTCGATTCGGGTTTCTGGTGGGAGTACTTCCACGACGACGCCGAGTGACGCGTCGTCGTCGCCGCGTTTCCGGACGCGATCGCCGGGTTGGTACGGGTTCTCTGGCGTTTGGTTCATGTTCGCGGTGTTCGGGCCGAGATCTTGCAAGTCGTTCATCGGCCGCGTGGCAAGGTGATCGAGTTTGGCTGGTGAGTCGCCGGAGAACTCCTGTTCAGTCACAACCTTTGATTGCAGTGTCTCCACGCGTTCCCAGCCGAGGAGCATGAGGCTATCCTCGTTGTCACGATGCCAGACCATTACGACGATGTCGTCTTTTGCATCGCTTTCGACCAGCGAGGCTGGGAGGAACGCGGACACGTCGCGCGAGGTTTTCACATCGACTTTGTACCCGAAAATCTCGAAGTCGTGGCCAGCGAAACTTTCGGGGTTGCAGCGCCGGATGGCTTCTTCGTTCTTCCACTCCCACATTGAGGCAGGGAGATATTCTCGGCAGAACTGCTCGAATGCGATCTCCCCAAGGTTCCCGATTCGTTTTACGTCGACATCATCAGCACCCTGTTTGACTGCTTGATGATGGGCACGTCGGTGGTCAATATCGTCAGGCGAAAACTGGTACACGATTCACACAGTGCCGACGGACGACATGAATATTTCTACTTATGTTAAATTCTATATTATGGATCTTTGACTGACGTGGATTTTGTGACTGAAAGGGAGTAAATCCATGTATCAGGGGTCATATGTCATTGTATACCACCAGAACGAGTTCGAAGTATCGTGCCGATGTTTGGTGGGGCCACGCAGTACGTTGAGACATTACACGCCATTCTGGACTTTGTCGAGTCGCATCAGCCGACCACAGACGAGCTTGTCGGGTGGCATCGGGGATCGTTTGCGAACGTGTCGAGTCAAGACTCGATTCTGCGGCGAGTGACGTATTTACGGAAGGTTGGATTCCTGCACCAGGCAAACGATCACTGGAACCTCGGTGATGCTGGTCGGGAATACGTTGAACAGGGTGATGTGGCGACGTTGCTGCGAATCATGTGTGATCGGAACGTCGGGTTACGGAGTCTCCTGTATGCGTTGGTTGCTGGTCCGATGACGCTCGCAGAGGTGAGTGAACAGCAACTCGATACGCATCCGGAGTTAGGGTGGAGCCGTGGAGAGACTGACATGGCGAAGCAGCGGGTGAATTGGCTACGGAGTATGGGGCTTGTCGAGAAGCACGGCGACGAGTACGCGTTGACGGATGACGGCCTGCAGTTCGTCGAGAGTGCGGTGGTGGAGTGGGCTGATTCGGACTGGACACCGTCGGTGAGCGATGCTGGGATATGTGCTGGGACGTACGAAACGACTGTCCACGCTCGGTCGGTCGATCCGGAGTTCCGTGCGACGGTACTGTCCCGGCATGACCGGACGTGCCCGGTTTCTGGGGTGGATCATCCTGGGCTGTTGGACGTGGCGCACGTCCTGTCGTGGAGTGATTATCCGGAACACCGGGCTGATCTCTCGAACGTGTTGGCACTCAGTAAGACACATCACGCGGCGTTCGACCGGGAGCTCTTCACGATTGATCAAGAGTACCGCTTGTGTGTGAATCCATCATTCGAAACGGAGAGTGAATTACTACAGCGAACTGTCGTCAATCGAGGAGGTGAGCGTGTTCGGGTACTCGAAGGGAGGTTGGATACCACGTATCTTGCCGAATATAATGCGGAACTCGCGTGGGTGTGAATCCGGGAGTTCAAGCAAGAACTCAAATTATTCAAGACTAAAATATCTGAGTCTTACCAGTATGCGGATTAACGTGGTTAGAAGCCGGCTCAGAGCCTACAAAACGTGGGAATACCACGTCCTTACGCTCTTTGCTTACAGGGGAATTCCCTGGTCACTACATTACTGTTTTTCCCCACATACTTAGTAGTGCTTATGTTTCCATCTGAAAGCCGGGGAGCACGCAGGGAAATCACAGGAATATATGGCGCGATTTGGGTGATGAGACGTAGTGACCGGTTGGGGAGATGTTGGGGGTGTGTGAGTGGAGAAGTGTTAGGTCTGGGATTGGACGAGGCGTTCGGCTTCTTCCGTCGCTCGGATTCGGACAGACTCGTCACGGTAGAAGTACGAATCGAGGGTTGAGGAGAGATAGTGGTGCACGTCCTTTCCGGAGTCGAGATCCCAACGGGATGCTAATTCCCCGTTACTTGTCGGTTGCATCGTCACTATGTCACTGAGCCGCGAGAGGTCTTTTGCGGGCAGGTCGTGGCTCTCACCCGCTTGTTCCTCTTCGGTAGACTCAGTGGTGAGTGGACTGGGTAGATCCGGTGATGCTGTGGATTCGGTGTCCCAGTCAAAGAACGCGTCGTGGGTATCTGTGTACTTCACAAACGAGCGCAGGATGTTGTCACGCCGTGTTTTTGCACCGATGCGGGTGACGTTACCCACAACGACCAGTTTGGATTTTGGTCGCGTTGCAGCGACGTTGAACCGATTTTTGTCACCGGCGAACTTCAGGCTCCCTGGGTCGGTTCCGACGACGCTGTAGATGATGACATCCCGCTCTCGGCCTTGGAATCCGTCAACGGTCTCGACATTAACGGCGTATTCTGATTCAAGCGCGTCTCGGATGATGTTTCGCTGTCCACGATACGGGGTGATGACACCGATCTGGTCGGGCTCAAGGCCGTAGTCTTGGACGAGGCGAGCGACTAGTCGGACGCACACGTCGGCTTCTTGCTTGTTGAATGGGCTGCCGTAGCGTTTGCGCCAGCCTTGTTCGTCGCTCGTCGCTACCATCGACACTGGCTCGTCGAGGATCTGATCGACGAACAGGTCGTCGGATCGTAGGTGGGAGGGCGTTGTGATGGTGTCTTCTTCAGTGTCGGCTAACTCGATGTTCGAGTTGTAGACGTGTTCGCGTGCAAATCCGATGATTGGGGGGACAGATCGGTAGTGTGTGCGGAGCCAGGTGTCTTCTCCGAAGCGGTCTCGGAGAAGGTTGAAGATACTCGCTCCTGCTGGTGGGCGTCCAGAGTCGGTGTTAATGGTTTTCAGGACAGGGAATAACTGGTTGTGGTCGCCGACCACGACCCATTTTTTCGCAGTTGCCATTGCTAGCAGTCCCATCGGAGTGCTGATTTGGCTGGCCTCATCGATGATCACGGTATCAAACTCGACTTGTGCGAGCCCCCCGAGTTGAGAGCGAACCAGGGTTGCTCCGACAATATCGGCTTGCCTGACGGATGTGGCTTCGGCTTCTTCCCATTTGTCTCGGAGTTCACGTCGGAGCGTGGTCAGCTCTTCACGTTCTGCTGCGATTTCTGCGTCGATTTCGGCTTCTCTATCGGAGTCCTGAAGTCGGTTATCGACTTCGTAGTTGAGGTAGCCTTTGTGTTCTTCGAGGGCGCTGATCCGTTCCTGGTGTTCACCGATCGCCGATTTGAGTTCGTCCACCCGGTCAAGTAGGTCGCTTACCGATGCTGATTCGTTGTCGATTACTTTTTCGAGCATCAGCTCTTTCGCTTTCGTGGAGACTTTTTCTGGGCGGCCAACGCGAACGGCTCTGTGGGGGTTGTCACCGGCCAGTTTCTCGATAACGTTGTCAACAGCGATGTTAGTGTGAGACGTTACGAGTACGCGTTCCCCGTTGTTAGCCAGTTCGTGGGCTGCTTTGGCGATCACTTCGGTTTTCCCCGTTCCAGGTGGCCCAACGACGGTGTACAGGTCTCCTGGATTCATCCCAAGCACGTGATTGACAACTTCCCGCTGTGAGGCGTTGAGTGGGAAACTGTCACGGCCAACACTTTTCAACTGTGAGTGTTGCTTTGGGGTGATTTGTGTTGGTGAGTCGTTTTGTAACGTTTCAAGTAGTCGCGCTGAGTTCTGTGCGAGGCGCTTGTGATCCGGGGTGGATGTATCAAGCCCTGTAAAGCCGCGTCGCGCTTCGAGCAGCCAGGATTGCTGGAGGATTGTGGTGATGTGGGATTCGGCACTCCACAGTTCAACGGACATGCCTTCTGCGAGGGGGAGCGACCCCATCTCACCGTAATCGACGTGTACTTCGCTTTCGGTGGTGTTGATGACTCTTCCTAGGAGAAGTCGTTGTTCGTTCGTCGTGTATCCGATTTGAGTGCCGTCTTCGATCCAATCTGGGGGGCGATGGGCCGTCCCGATGATAACGAACTGTGCGCCGGCGTTGTGTTCGGTGACTTCGCCGGAGAGCTGTTGATTATACCGGTCTTGACGCTCTTGTTTGGCCTCGTTGTGTACGATTTGGGGCCACCCACCGAGTAACACTCCGCAGTCTGGGCAGGTCAACAGTGGTGCGGATTCGAATGCGCGCCCGCAGTTGTCACAACTGAGCTGGACCTCGTTTTCGGTTGTGACAGCGCGCTCCAGAGCATCTCGAAGTACCGTGTCGTTATTCTCAAGGAACGTCCTCGCAGTTGCGATTGGCTCCGTGATTTCGGACACACTGGCGAGTGTATCGAGTCGGTCTCGAATTTGGTCAGTGATCGCTTTCCCAAGGCTCTGACTATTAGGCTCAAATTCACGTTGTGCCCCGACTAACGAGTAGTGGACGATTGCTGCGACAGCGGCGTCGGAGCCAAGCTGCTCAGCGAATGCAGTAATGCCGGCCCGTGGACACTCGGTGATCCAATCCTGGGTTCGTCGAGCAGAGGGTGGGAATTCGAAATCCAACTGTGGTGCCGCTCGTGACACGACATACGGGGCATCGATCAGAAGATCAACCACTCGGACTGTGCCCAGCTCGATCCCTAACTCGCGGCCACATTGCGCGTGCACACACCACGCTGTCATGACATACGATAGCAAATGGATAGTACACGTATTAAACCACGTATGAAATGAACTGAAAGAAGTAATTTCTGTGTGACATTTGGCTGTTGGAGAGAGACCTCAGATAGAGGAATACAATAGCCGAGCACGTGTTAATGAGCTTGAACTGGCGGACAGAATGATCGATCTCTATAGATTCTGCGCCGATGAAGAGTAGCAGGATTGTCGTTATCAGACCGCTGGGTATCAGTACTAAATGATTCAGCATACATAAACCTGCAAGCCTTTCTCATTCTGATCGCTGGGCTTTTATCAATAACGTCAGATTTGCATACTAGATGGCTTCATTTGAGGTTTTGTGTACGGCGGATATCCATATTGGGCGTCGTCCAAGCAGGCTCCCCGATAGATTTGATCCGGCTGAGTTCTCGCCGCGACAGGCCTGGACTGATCTCGCGGCGACGGCTGTGAATCAGGACGTGGATGCGGTCGTCGTTGCGGGCGATCTTGTGGACAGCGAGAACAGGTACGCCGAGGCGTTCGGGGCCGTTGAGTCCGTGGCGACCACGCTGGCGGAGGCAGACATCCCGCTGGTCGTTGTCGCCGGTAACCACGACGCCGATGTGCTTCCGGACTTGGCTGATGCAATCGATCACCTCCAGTTGCTCGGTCGGAACGGGACGTGGGAGCGACAATCGCTCACTGACTCGGATGGTGATTCTCTTCTTCACCTTGATGGGTGGTCGTTCCCGAGCCGGTATCATCATGAGAGTCCGTTAGCCACGTACGACCTGTCCGATGATGGCGTTCCACGCCTCGGCGTTGTCCACGCGGATCTCAGTGACGAGGATCGATACGCCCCAGTCGATGTAGACGATTTGGCGACGAGTGGGCACGTGGTCTGGGTGCTTGGGCATCTCCACGTCCCGGGGACACGTCACGACAACCCGCCGGTCCTCTATCCGGGCTCCCTACAGCCGCTGGATCCGAGTGAGACTGGCGGTCACGGTGCGTGGCTCCTCTCGGTCGGGACTGACGGGACGGTTGAGACGGAGTCGCTTGGTTCGGCGACACTGCATTACGAGGGGGTTACGGTCTCAACGACCGCCGAACAAGATTTTCACGATATCGTTGATGCCGCGCACGAGCAGTTACGTGATGTAGTTACGGAGTGTGGTACTGAAACCGAGCTCTTAGCCGTCAGCCTGGTGATTGAGGGACGGACGGATTCCCATACCGATCTACGCAGCCGGCGTGGGGAGCTCGAACAGATTGAACTGACAGATGGCGGAACGACGATACGGGTCATCGATGTCGAGATTAACACTAGCCAATCGATTGATCTCACGGAACGCGCTGGCGACGATGACCCGATTGGGTATTTGGCTGGTCTTTTGCGCGCACTCGACGGCGATGAACCGCTAGATCCCTACCAGGATGTCATTGAGGCGGCGCACACGAGTGTCCGAGAGACGCATGAGTCCAACGCGTATCGGGAGCTCAAAAGCCATGATGAGTCCTACACCCGTCCAACGGAAGCCGAAACGAGAGCCGTGCTTCAACAACAGGCTCGCCAGCTCGTTGATGCGTTCGTTGAGCAACAGGGAGTGACGGCCGATGAGTGAACCAGCCCCAACAGACGCTGACCAGTCTGGTACTGATCGAGACGCAGCGGACAAGCCGGAGACGCCGATCGCCATTAACGCCGTCACAATCGACCGGGCACCGGGCTTCGAGACGGCTGGCTTTACTGTTGACGAGTTTTCATCGGGTGTGAACGTTGTCTACGGTGCGAACGCGGCTGGCAAGACGACGCTGTCCGAGGCAATCCGGTGGTCGCTGTGGCCCGACGAAGCGCCGTCGTCGGCAAATGTACGGGCGGAGCTCACCTATGATGATGAATCGCGGCGGATCGAACTCAACGGTGGCGTCGCTGAACACATCCGGGATGGCGCTTCCGCTGATCCGATCCCGGTGCCGTCGTTGGATGGTGGCCGTCGGTATTCGCTCTCGCTGCACGATATGCTTCAGGAGGAAACTGACGATGGCGAGTTTGCGAACGTCATCCAGCGCGAATCGACTGGCGGGTTCGATATCGATGCAGTCCGGGAAGAGTTCGGTCTTACTGGTGGGGCCAGTCCAGCTACTCGGGGGATTAGTGAGACGCAGGAGGCGGAGGAAGCGATTAAGCGGGTTGAAGAATTACGGCGGGATGCCCCGGATCTTGAGGCCGAGCGGGCACGGCTCAGTCAATTCGAAGATGATCTTGCGGCTGCTGCCGCCGCGAGAGAGCGCGTTGATCTCCTTGAGACGGCTATCGAGTACAGGAAGTCGCAAGACGCCTACGATCAACAGGTCGAAGAGCTAAAGTCGTTCCCGGATGAGTTGGAGTCCTTCGACGGTGATGAACTGGAACAACTCGACACGCGTGAAGAACAAATCAAGGCACAGAAGCGTGAAGAACAGGAGGCTGCCGCGAAATACCGGGAGGCCGCTGAGAAACTGGCAGCCACGGAACTCCCGGAAGATGGCGTCAGCGATGAGGATTTACAGACACTCCGAGAGTACCGGGATGACCTCGCTGACGCTGAAGACAACCGTGATCGGTTGGAGCGAGAAGTAGCTGAGGCAACGACTGAGCGTAATGAGATTCGGGAGAAGATTCCGCTCGATCTTGACGACGAAACACTCAGCGAAGTTGAGACGGATGACCTTGCTGAACTCCGATCGTTCGTCAGCAAGGTGGCTGAAGTCGGGGGTAAGAAGCGGGTCAAAGCTGCCGTTGACGAGTGGCTCGGCGACACCTCTGAGGACCAGGAGGATCGTGAAACGCTTCAGAGTGGGCGAAACGCGCTTGAAAACTGGCTTGCAGCCCCATCAGACCAAGCAACCGAAGACCAGCAGAGTCGAGGACTCGTTGTAGCGGCCGTCCTAGCTGGGATTTTGACGGCGGTCTCAGGAGGCGTGATTACGCTGGCTGTTAATCCAGTTGGCGGCGTTGTGCTTACGCTTCTCGGTCTTGGCTTGGCTGGGTACGCGGCGTTCAGTGCGTTCAGTGTGATGAGTGACGATGCTGATACGGACTCTGCTCGGACGACCCATGCAGAGACCTTCCGGCAGACCGATCTTGAGGAACCAGCCAGGTGGGAAGCTGACGCCGTCAGAGATCGGTTAGCTGATCTCCGCGAGCGGCTGAGCAGTATCGAAGTTGATGAGCAGGAAGTAAAGAAGCGGGATGAACTCCGTGCGCAGTTTGATATAGATGAGGTCAAGAACGAGTTGGAGACGGCCCGCGAGCGGCTTCAGGAGCGGTTCGACACTGAGGTCGATGACGATATTGAGCTGGCGGTGACGGTCGAGCGTGTTGAGCGCTGGCAGGCGGCCGATGAAGCCGTCGCTGGCAAAGAAGCAGCGTTGCAGGAAGCCGAAGATCAGGTCAAGCAGTATCGTGAGCAATTCTGTACGACAGTCGAGCCGTACACGACCGAGACGGACTCCTATACGGTCGAAAAGAGTGCCGACGCAACAACCGTTATCGAGAGTCTTGAACAGCGACAGCGCGACTACGAGGACGCGACGCAGCGACTCAAGGATGTTGAGGGGAGTGTCGCGGAGGCACATGATAAACTCGAACAGTACAGAGCGGAGTGGGAGTCACTGTTCACGGAGCGGGGCTTGGAGCCTGGCGATCGAGGCCGGCTTGAGGCGCTGTGTGATCAATACGCGGAGTACGAAACAGCTGTGGAGGCGAAAGACGAGGCTGAAACCACTCTTGAGAATCGGCGTGACGATCTTCGTGACCACGATGCCTACGACGAAGCAATCGAAGACCGAGCCAAAGACGACCTGGAAACAGAATTAGAAGAAAAAAGTGAAATTGCAGAGCAACACGACGAACTCCTGCGGAAGAAAACAACCCTGGAGAAAGAAATTGAGGACGCAAAGGCATCGACGGAGATTGCGGATGCTGTCCAAGAACGGGATGAAGCATTAACAGCACTTGAGGAAGGCCTCGAAGCAGATGTCGCTGATGCAGTCACGGATACGCTGCTTGAGTTCGTGGAGGTGGAAACGGTTAGCAGCAATCAGGAGCCAGTTTTTCAGCGGGCAGACGTTCTCTTGCGCCGGATTACTGACGGTCAGTTCGAACTCCGGCTCGATGATGGGACTTTCCGAGCCTACGATACGGGCGAACAGCGGCGAGTTGATTTGAACAACCTCTCAAGTGGAACACGAGTGCAGGTTCTGTTAGCGGTCCGGGTCGCTTTCGTTGAACACAGAGAACAGGAGACCGCGCCACCGTTGTTGCTTGACGAGACGCTGGCACCGTTCGACGACCAACGGGCCGAAACGGTCCTCGACACCGTGATTGATTTGGCCCAGGAGGGGCGACAGGTGTTCTACTTTACGGCGCGACACGATGAACGCACACGCTGGGAGAATCGTCTCGAAGAAGCGGATGTTGAGTACAGTCTCCAGCAACTAACCGCGAGCGACCGACATGACCCTATCGCGGAGCCGCCGACGCTTGACACGCCCGGTGCGATCGACGTGACCGAGCCGGACGGCGACGATCACTGGACATATCGTGAGCGACTGGACGTGCCGACGTTCGACCCACGACAAGGCGCGGCCTCGGCACCGCTCTGGTACGTGACCGACGAGCCAGAGGTGCTGTACCGACTCCGCACTGCTGGCATCGAGCGCTGGGGACATCTCAAATCGTTATTGGAGATCGGTGCTGTTGACGGCCTCTTACCAGAGACATCCAGAGAACAGGTTCAGAAGCATGGCGCGGCATTGGAAGCATTCGTTGAGGCGTATACAGTCGGACGCGGGAAAGCCGTTGACCGTGACGTGTTAGAAGCCATCGACGCCGTCAGTGATAATTTTATTGATGAAGTTAGTGCATTGGCTGATCAGGTTGATGGCGATCCAAACGCGCTTCTTGAGAAGGTACCAGACATCCATCGATTCGGGTCGCGCAAAACCGAAAAACTCCGAAAATGTCTCCGCGACGAGGGCTACCTTGATCCGCGCCCGAAGCGGCCTGACGACCAGATCCGGTCAGCAGTGGTTGATACCTACTGTCAGCACGGACTGGAACCACCCACCGCGGCAACAGCCGCAGATAGACTCCTTAATCGGGTTTCATCGGATTCGGACCCGAGTGAGACAACGGACTGAGAGCCCCTCAATTCTAAACCGTTCCAGTGATTTTACGCTCTAAGATTGTGAGGTGCATCGTATTCAGACGATGTCGGCGGCAGTCCGGCGGTAGGTGTCGTCGAGGCGGGGGCCTCCGAGTGCTGTGTAGAGGTCCATGAGGTCCGCGACATCGCTGAGACAGTAGTCTTTGAGGAGTTGTGTGAGTTCCCGGTGGACGCTGGTATGTTCGATGCCAGCTTCGACGTTTTGCACGTATTTCTCGCCGAGGACTTGCCCGATGTGCTTGCCTTGGACAGCTTTCCCGTCTATTCCGGAGAGATAGTTGTCGGGGAAGTCGTAGTCGTCGTACCAGACGCTGTCGTTGTCGATCCCAGCAAGGTCGTAGACCTTCCAGTCAGGGAGGATGTGCTGGTCGTCCCAGAGCTCGGCTTCGTACTCGTCGGCAGCTGCGAGCGCGACATCAATGTGGTTCTCGAACAAGGCCTCTGTGCGTGCCAAGAAGTCTCGGTTAGCACTATCGTCGAGGTCGCGGGCCCAGTTCAGCAAGTGCGTACCGTCGAACCAAGTGCCGTTATACGTGAGGAGACGATCTACGCTGCGGTCGTCACACCATTCAAAGAGGCGCCCGTAGAGGTCAACGGTATACTGATCGTCCCAGTTACCGCTGCGAAACAACACCTCGGTTTCTGGTGTGTCGTTCAGGTCGTCAGCGTACGCGAGGCTGACAGCGAAGAGTTCGAAGTACTGGGTGTCGTTCGAGTTATCGGGCGGCTCTTCGAACGGGCTCGCGGTTTCAATGTCGAGGACAAGTGTACCCATCGTAACAGACCTCTATGCGTAATGCGCGTCGGACAGTGGGATGTTTGTTGTGGACGCCGCTCCGGAATTCGATGTTGCAGTGATGGACAATTCTGACATGCGTACCGGAATTCAGACCGCAGAGTAACCGATAGAACCTATGTTTACCCCTATGATTTTTCCCCTGACCGAGTAGTTATTCAGTTACTTACGAATGACGGGGATAGCCATTATTACAGCTGGACGTGAGGATGCCTATCAGGATTATCTGCAGTCTGTGAAGGGAGGGCATGACCCTGCTGAGTTTGAGGAACATCTTTCTGACGCCGAAGTTGAGGCCGTCACTGATTCAGAGACAGAGAAGGTGCACCTTTGGGGAACCTCAGTTGATTCGAAGTGGCAGTTCGTGGAGGGAGGAGACATCGGGTTAATCTACCGGGATGGGAGGTACATTGCTCAGGCCACGGTTGTTCGGACACGTGATGATCTTGACCTAGCTGAGCATCTCTGGCGTACTGAGGGGAATCCGTGGGATCCTGAAAGTCCGTGGCGGTATTTGGTGTTCTTGACTGGTGTGGCGGAGATTGATGTGGATGTCGAGTCGTTCAACGAGCTTGTTGGGTACCAAGATAATTATATCCCGCAGGGGTTCAGTCGGGTGTCGGATTCGCGTATCCGCGGCATAGAGGATGCGTATGAGTCCGTTGAAACCGCGGTTAATGAGTTAACGGGGAGCGGTGTCAGGGTTCATGAGTTTGATGAGGACTCGTTGCAGGAGGAATCTGAAGAGGAACAGGAACTCGATCTAGGAGAGCGTATCGTTGCGGCGAGTCGGGATGGTGACCAGTATGAGGAGTTGGAAGAGCTTGTCGCTAAGGCGTTCTCTCGGTTGGGGTTTGAGGCGCGGTGGATTGAAGGTGGGGACGATACGGATGTCGAGGTTACGGCACCGATTCATGCGGTCGTTGAAGTGAAGGCGCGAAGCAGTGGGACGCTGGCATCGCCAGATGCAACGCGAATCCAAGGGCATAAAGAGCGACATTCGGCCGACCAAGCGATTGTGGTTGCACCTGGCTTCACCCCGGCGGCAATTGAAGATGCGGACCGGCAAGGAATCGTCCTCCTTGCGACCAATCACCTCCAGGCGCTCCTAGAACGGCGTGATGCCTATGGAATCCCGCCAGAAGCACTCGCAACATATCTCACTGGACCGGGTGCATTCCAAGATGACCGCTTAGATCAGATCGATGATGAACTACGGACTCGTCTCGGTGGTACGGAGGACTTGCTCGCCGTGATGGAAGCGCTTCAACGAGCAAATCCAGAGGAAGGAACCGCTGACCGGCTCCGCTTGATTTTGAAAGGCATGTACAATGAGGAGCGGGTTCCGGACCAGCACGTCATTGAACAGTCGCTCAACCTATTGGCTCACCCAAGCATCCAACTGGCGGAGTACGAAGAGGGACAGTACCAGCCGACAACAACCAAAGAGAATGCAGAAGTCCTGCTCCGACGGTTCGGGAATCTCATCACCGAAGTTAGTAAGTCAAGCGAAGAGTGAGCCAGTCAGAGTCCGACCGCTTGATTTAGCGTCCACTCGCTCGATAGGACTTCGTCCTTGTCATCGGTCCCACCTTCCGTGAGCAGTCCGATGTGCCGGAGATGGTATTTGAATTGAAAGTGAATGCCCGATTTGTACACGGTCGGATCGATAAGGACCGATTCGTCGATGTCACCGTCGGCGGTGAGGATGTCTTCGCGCCTGGATTGGGTGAAGAATACTTCCACGGTGAGTGGTTGGTTGATGCGGCAGGCTTCTCGCGCGACGTCGTCGATGGTTGCGGGATTGATACCGCGTTGGTGGAGGCGTTCGAGTGCTTCGATGATGAGTTGCGTTGGGTCGTACTGGATGGCGACTGAGCGGGCGAATTGCGCCCAGCGGGGTGCGAGGTCGGTGAACGGTGTGGATCGGCCTTTCCAGGAGGCGAATTCGTCGAGTGCAGCATCGACGGTTCCGTGTTGAGTGCGAGCGAAGCGGACGACTTCTGCGCCGAGGTGCGTGAGTGTCTCTCCGTCAGGTCGATTGTCGACGAGACCGAGGAGGATAGCGCCGCGACGACCACCAGAGACGCTATTGATCACGTACTCGGAGTAGATGTCAGCGGTGTCACCATCTGCAGCGAGGGCGTAGCCGAGGTAGTTCTTCGGGTGATTGACTGGGAAGCTACCTTCGGTGAGTCGGTGCGTCGTGGCTTGGAATCGGATTGCATCGATGGTGGTGGAGAAGTCACCGACGCCGGTGACGCGGGCAGGTTCGATGAGCGTTGCGTCGTACGGGCTTTCGACGCCGATGACACCAATATTTAGATCGCGTGCAAGGGCACGTGCCTGATCAGAGATACTCTGTATGGGGGCGGCGACGTACCCGATGTTGACTTCGGACAGGTGGCCGTGCGCTTGATCGATACCGGTTCTGACGTCAGCAGCGCTCGGGTCGTTGTTGTGGCCTTTCGCTTCGATGACGGCGACAGGCGTTGTAGTGGCGTCGGCGTTCAAGACTTCGAGGGCAGGCATCCCGACGCCGAGGAGATCAGGTTCACCGTCGGCAAGACGAATCGTGTTGTACGGTGCGAGACGACGACGCAACTCGTCTGGGATTTCCCACCCGCCCCAGTTCGGCTTGGTGAATTGGGTTTCCGTGACAGCGTAATGGTCTGAGCTCGTATCGAGATCAGGGTAGAGAGTGTCCTTTGCGGCAGCGAGAACGGTGGGTTCAGTGAGCGTAGCTGCCATTACTATGGCTATTTACGGCCTGTTGTCATTAGTTTAGGGAGTGTGGAATCGCTATTGGTTCAGTTGTCGTAGAATGAGCGGATTATTCCTCCCACTCGATGGGGCGTTCGATGATTGGGTTGTCGTCGAAGTCGAAGCTGCGGAGGTCTACCTGGACGTTCCGTTCGCGTGTTTCGCGTTGTCGGTTGCGTAGCCGGTCGAATGGTTGTGGGATTTCGAGGAGTTCTGCATCGCCGCTGTTGCCGAGTCGGATGTTCCGGGCGACGTAGAGGTAGTAGTGCTCGCTGAGTGGGCCGCCTGCGGCTTTCCACTCGTTCCACGAGAGGGACGGTTTGCGTGTGTTCAGGCCGGAGGTTTTGAGCTCAATGCAACGGTCGATCACTGCGTCGCCATTTTCGTCGGTTCGGATCGTGAGGACGTCGAATCCGGGCCAGTCGCGGTCGAGCGGGTTTTCTGCTGCGGATAGGCCGCGTTGGTCTGCGAACCGGTGAATCGCGGATTCGAGGAGTTCGGAGTGTTCGCGGTGCTTTAGGTATTCTTCTGGTGTGTGAACGTCGAAGACTTTCGATTCCGGGTTGGGTTCGTCGGCGTCCGCGAGCCGCGTTCGTTCTGCATCAAGCGTAATTGCCATACCGAACGCGTCTATCTCGTCACGGTACTCTTGTGACGAAGTTCCACCCCCACCGCTATGATTACTGGACGTGGACTGTTCGTTCCCCGAGTCCTGGCGACCACCGTTATCGGGTGGGTTTGTGGAGACGTCGGCGTTCCGGAGTGATTCGGCGATTCTCCGGTCGCCGATTCGAGTGACGGCGTCGATACTAGGGATGCGCGAGGAGTGTGCGCTGGTTCCAGCCGTGCCGGTGGGTGATTCCGATCCGCCGTTAGCTGCTGCGGTATGTGTGTTCGTGGTGGAATCGAATGCGCCGTCATCATCTGGTTCAGGGTCCGGTGGGTGATCTGTCACGCCGTCCTCTTTCGGTGGATCCTCATGGTCACTTTCGAAGAGTGCTTTCCGAGTCGCTTCGATTTGGCCGTTCGGGACTTCGCTCCCGACGGTTCGGAGTCGCTCGTGTAACGCGATAGCTGGCGTTTCGTTCCCGAACGCGTAGTCCACGAGGTTGTTGACAGCCTCGTAGTACTGTGGGACATCGAGTCGGTCGGTGTACGCGCCGGTGAGTGCGTCGACGAACGCCTCTCGGTTGAGTGTCGCGTCGATGAGGATCGTGGTAATCGTGTCGCCGTCGCGTTCAATGTGGTACGGTTGCGGTTTCGGGTCGAGATTACGGTTCCAGCTACCGTCGGTGAGCGTGATGTTGAGATCGAGGTCGGTGACGAACACGATGTTCTCGAAGAATGACTTGGTTCGGGTCGTGTCTTGGTCGACGAGCGCGGATGATGGTCGGTTCGTTCGGAGTCGGAGGACGAGCGCGGCAAGGACGGTCTGGAGCCACTTGGTGTCGATTTCGAAGCCAGAGATGGATGTCTGGAGAGGGCGTTCATCGCCGTATCCGGGTTGTTTCTCGACAGCGGCTCGCAAGTCGGTTGCGCCGCAGTATTCGCCGAGACTGACGGCTTCTGGTTTGAACATAGCGAGGAGTGGAACGCCGAGGTTTCCGTAGCGGTCACGACTGCTTCGTGACCGGACGAAGTAGGTGTCACCCGCGTGTTTCAGGGCGTACTTCTCGTCAACCCGGCAGAGGACAAGTGCGTCCGCGAGCCCGCTTTGTTCGGGGTCCCACTGGCCACTGATCTCGTTGCCACGCGTTAGTCTCGGGAGGAGTTCAGCGACGCGTGTGTAGAGTAGTTCGACAGCACTGCTGTACTGAGCGAGGTCGTCATCGGTCCACGCGAGTAACTCCCCGATACGACTGATCACGCGTTCGGCGTCCTGTGGTGAGAACGTGCCTTGCTCCAGCCGTACCCCGATACCGAGTGTGTCGGCGAGTTCTTCGAAGCTGACGGGCGTTTCACTTTCTCTCGTTGGGAAGTCCCCGTCTACGAACGGTAGCAAGGGCTGTATCCCGTTCACGTCGAGGCTGAAGCGCTCACGGTCGCTGCATGGAAGACTCCACGCGGCCGTTGGGCGGACGGCATCGAACGAGGTCGGCACCCAAGATGCCTGTCGGAGTTGCCACACCCACAGGTTCCAGCCGAGCGCCGATTGTTCATCGTGCGTGAACACATAGCTCACGTTACTGCCGCGCCACCGTTCGTTGGTGAACTCCGCGACGGTGGTGTGTCGTCGCTTGGAGAGACCGTGATCCCACCAGCGCGTGAGGTGCGTGAGGAGACGACTCCCAACCTCGTCCGATTGTTTTGCGGCCGAGAGGATTTCCGACGCGTACTCTAGAGAATTCACTTGGAACAGGTACTGCTCGTCTGGGTCGGGGATTTCCGAGGTTACCGCATCCACGAGGTGGTCGCGGTACGACTGCCATTCGGCATCGGTGAGTCCCGTGTATCGGTGATCGACGGAGTTGACACCGTCTCCTTGGAGGTCTTCGGACGCTGTAATCGTCGAATTCGACGGTTGACTGAGACCCTGTGTCTGACGATACGTCTGCTGTTCACCAGGCGCGAATAGTGGCAGCGGGCGGAGATGTTCGAACACGCCGAGCCACGAGAAGAACGCTGTCCATGCTTCGAGCGTCTCTGAGCGCTCTTCGTCTTCCTCAGTAGTGAACCACGTAGGTGAAGCTAGGAACTTCGGATCGAATCGTTCAGAATCAGTTTGGGCGGCGACGGCGTTGAAGAATGGTTCGATGTGGGCGTCTTCGGGGCGGTCGAGCGCGGTTTGCCAAGCCGAACTGAAGTACACGCGGTGTGCAGGATGCCACTCGACTGTGCCGTCCTCTGTTGGCTGTGTCGGAACGGGAAGTTGTGCCAGGGCCGAGTATGGCTTCTTCGCAGATTGGTAGAGTAGTGGCGATTCTGGGCTGCGGTCGTTTTCAGGTGATTGGACGTCCGTCATCTCACGGATCGTTCGTAACACTCCGTCGGACGCGAGGATAGACGGGTCCGCATTTGGTGAGTTTGGTCCAGGGAGATGGGGACTGATTGCGGTGTCGAACACTTGTGAGAACAGGTAGTCGTTGATGTCCCAGATCGTCTGAACGTCGGCGTCGAAGTTCGCCGGGAGTGCGTCTTCCCGAAGCGGTGCCGCGCGGTCGGCGTTCGTGCCGTGGTACAGTTCACGCGGGAGAAATTCGAGCGTCGGTAAGGCGTCCGCTGTAATGTCGCCCTCTGGTGGCATGAAGATCGTGCCGGCCTCGTTCGAACCGCGTATCGCGTGCTTCGTCCCTTCTGGGTCGGTTATGATCTCAACGGGGAACACGTCGTGTCGGCGGCACGCTTCGTCGAAGGCTGAACGGTCCTCGTCGCTCTCCATCGTTTTGCGCAGACGAACGAGATAGACAAGTACCGGATCGACCGTGAGGCGGCACGGTTCGTCGTCATCTGGGGGGGTTCGGCCGAATTCACGCTCGTCGACGATGCTAAGGGGAGGATCCACAGAAACAGCAGCGAGGGCTCCGGGTATCGATGGCGCGTCGTACTGTGACGCACCGTACGCAACTAGCGTCTGGGCGTGCTGGTGGGTGGATAATTCCGCTGAAGGGACGTGTGGCTGGTCGTCGGCTTGACTGTCCCCGGACTGGAGGAGAGACACGAAGTCGGTACCTAAGTCCGGGAGTTGGGCGGACGTTGGGGGTACTGTGATGTCATCGATGGCAACTCGTTGGTTAGCACGCGCACTCGGAAGGAATTCAACGGACGTGAGTCGGGTCTTGATCGCGTCGAAGAGACAGTCCTCAACAGTCCCTTGGGTGAACGACCAGTCCCGGCCTTGCCCCAACGACGGGTCCAGCGTGGTGAGGAAGTCCCCCGCCGATGTTGCGGACTGGTCAACGAACGAAATGACACTATCTGCGAGGAGGTCGCCGACTGCCGTGAACAGGAGGGCGTTGAACTGGCCGTCGTACCCGTGCGAGTCATCGTAGTTGAGTGTGAGGTTTCGGCGAGACGTGTCTGACTGGAAAGTCCCAGTCACGAGTGCTGGGATTGGACTGCGTTCTTTCGTCGGGAGGAAAACGTGAAGGTACGGTGGTCGGTCGTGAGTCTCGCCGCACACGGGTTTGAGTTTCCAATCCCTAGGCCGAAGAGAGGGAGGGGAGTCCACAGGGGTCGCGGTGAATGCGATGCCAACGCTTAATTCTCCCATCGCATCCACCTCTGGCTGGGTCAGATCCGCGCGGTCCGATATCTGTTCTTGGTCAAGGTCGGTTTGTTCGAACAGGCAGAACCAGTCGGTGCGCGTACCCTCTGGGCCGTCCGCTGTGTCTGTGGTGAGCTCTATGAGCGTTGCGTCACAGCCGGTCATATCGTGTCGGGCAATCTTCCATTCCCAGTCTTGCCCGAGACTGCTGATTTCGATCTCTTGAAGCTGTGGCAGCAGTGCGACTGTGTTTGCGTCTAGGCCTTCGAGCTTGGTATGGATTGATTCCTGGTGCCGCGCGGGGTCTCGGAGTGGGAGTTCGAACACGGTCGTAAATCCATCATTCAGAAGTGCTCGCACTCGGGGCGGAGTTGTTGTCTCGTGTGGAAGACAGAGCAAGGGAACTTGTTCAGCGGCGAGTGCGTCGTCTCGCTCAGCAGATATCTTATCGTTGCCATTCAGGAGATCTGCTGTCGTCTTTCGATTGAATTGCGCCTGAACATTCTCTGAGTATACACTCGGATTATCCGTGACGCCGAGAACGGACGTGAACCCCCGGCCCTTGTGGCCAATAGTAGTCTCGCCAGCTTTTGTCGTCCGGGTCGTGAGCGTCAGTGCGTAAAGGTCTTCGAAGGAGAACGCCGCACCGTTGTTCGCAACGAGGAGGGAGTCTTCCGTGAGTTCGAACCGTACCCGTGGTTCGTCGGTGTCGTCCATCTCGTCGACGGCGTTCTGTAGCAACTCGAAGACGAACCGACCCTCGTAGTCAGCGCGGTCCTGGCGTTCAGTCCCCGCGTCAGCCTCAATTCGATCCGGATTACTCTCGTAGGTGTCGACGTGCCGGCATTGAATGTCCGAAATCGAGGCCGGCCCGGAACCGTTCATACACACTGGTGTCGAGTCAGAGATATATACCCCAGGGGAAGTGGTGTTGGGAGAGCGGCACAGGATCAGAACTCACCGAGTTCAATAACCCTGAAATCTGCTTAGCAAATCAGGAGGAACAGCCAGAATGGAAGATAACAGATTCTTGTGTCGCCTCTCTGGGCAACGAGTGACTCGCTCTCGGCGACGCTCTTTGGTAGACTGTCGGTGATGACGAACCGGTACGGTGCTTGGTAGTCGAACTCTTGGAGCTCTTCACTGTTGGATTCGGTGTGTTGGCCGGATTCGGGGGTGAATTCTTCGGCGATTGTTTCGGCGTTGCCAGTGTGTGGGTGGTAGGAGAGGATGAAGGGGAGGACGTGCCCGTTGCGGTGGAGGATGTAGTCTACGAGGCCGGATTCGGTTTCGGTGTATTCGACGTCGTATGCTTTGACGTTGAAGGCGAGGCGTTTGGCGTGGTCGAAGGCGACGGTGCGGGCGAGTTTGTATTCGAATTCGTGGTTGAGGGTGTCTTGTCGTTCGTACGCTTCGAAGCCGTGGTGTTCCTGGCGTTGGGAGAGGAGGACGAGGTGGCGTGGGTTGCGGAGGTACAATCGGGTGCGGCGGTAGCGGCGCAGGGTGTAGTCGTGGGATTCGGTGACGGCGATGCCTTCGTCGAGCACGTCGAGGTAGTTGTCGACGGTTCGCCTGTCGACGCCGATTTGGTCGCTGAGATCGGTGTATTGGAGTTCTTCACCGGCGTTGGTGGCGGCGATGGAACTGAGTCGGTGGAGGTTTTCGGGTTGTTGGATGGATCGGTGCTTGGCGAGTTCTTTGTAGAGGAAGAGGAGGAAGTGGGATTTTGCGAGGTCGTTCCGGATTGACGGGTCGTCTGTTTGGTGGAGGGTGCCGCCTGTTCGGAGGTATGCGCGCGCTGCGTCGTGGAGGTTGTTTCGCTCGTCCTCGTCAAAAATGCCGAAGCAGAGGTCTGAGAGTGTCTCAACGGCTGTGTCGAGACTGGTTTCCGAATTTGTTCCGGAAAGTCCGGTCCGAATTGTTTTGATCGGTGATGGGCCGTCTAAGTCGGGTGATTGGAATTGTTCGAGTTGGGTTCGGAATTCCTCAGTGAATGTGACGCCCAGGCCTTCGCCGGTTTGGACGGTGTCGATGAATTTCATTGGGAGGATGGGCCATGGGCCTTCGAATTCATCGACGGTGTCGGCGGTTTCGACGGTAGAGAGGTTGACCTGCGCGCGGACGTTCCCGGTTAGGAATACGTACGTATTGTCGTCGATCAGGTCGAGTAGCTCTGCTTTGCGGTTCTCGTCGAGGTCAAGGGCTTGGACGTCGTCGAGGAGGATGAATTTTTGTCCTTGACGGGGTGCGACGTGGGTCTGGAAGTAGTCGATGACCTGGCCGAGGCGTTTGATGTCGTCGCCGGGGCGTTCCAACTGATACAGAGAATCTTCTAAAGGGAGATAGAGGATTTGTCTGGGGGAGAGTGCAGAGGTGAGTTCGAGGTCTTGGTTTTGGTGTGGAAAGTCCGTTGTGTCGAGAAGAGCTGCGATGAGTTGGTGGAGAAGCGTAGTTTTCCCGATGCCGGTTTGGCCGTGAATCGCGTAGACGAGACTCTCGACATCGTCAGTGTAGTGGGTGTTTGTTCCCTTGAGGGCGCGGTGGAAATCTGAGCGAGGGGTAAGGTCTGTGGCCTGCGATAGTTCCGGGGAAGTGCCGTCACTCCACCACTGGTTGTGGTGTTCGGCGTCGTCGATGAACTCTTCTGCGGTCCCTGTCCCGAGCATAGGGCAGATTATTCTGCGCTAGTACAAATATTCACGCATCCTGATGTCCCTATTTTCAATTCTAGCACAAAACTTCTGTTCGCTACGGTTTGTGAGGAAGCCCTCCGACATCGTCGTTGTCCAATGCTATCTCCGCAGCGGCCTCTGAACCGTGTTTGGAGAGTTATGATGTTGTGTTTACGCTAAAACTCAGTTTTCGTGTTTTAGATTCGCCTAGTGACAATCTATTTATTCTGGGAGTCCGTTGGTCGGTGTAGATGGCAGTGAAGGCCGACATCGAGGATGGGGAACAGATCGATATCTCACTGCGCGTCACAGGGACTGACGAGTGGGACCACGACGCCATCGCTCGGAAAGTTCAGTTGGCGGATGTCGAAGGGACGCCAGTGGAGCTGACCGTGTTCCACAATAACGAGATCGCGGATTTCGAGTGGGAAGTCGGCCGCTGGTACGTGCTGGAGAACGTAGTCGGGAACGAATACCGCGGTGAGATGCAACTCAACCCAGGGTATGACCTGATCGTCACGCCGCTCGACGAGCCACCTGCCGAAGCCGAGAGCGGCGGGGCGGAGAATACATCGGCTGCGCAGTCCTCCGGAAGTGACGCTGGCAAATCTTCATCGGAGGCAGATTCAAGCGATGAGTCGGAGTTCGTTCGGGGGAGTGAAGTGACGAGCGAGCCACGGCCGACGGCAGATGGTGGCGGTGAACTGTTACACCAACAACCGTTGTCGGACGGGAACTACCTGCTACAGTTCGATCTCGGAGATCTGCCGGAACTCACCGTCCACGAATATGAACTCCGTGCAACCGGAAGCGGCGGGATAGACCCGGATGACTTCACGAACGGGATCGAGGGGTTCACGGCGAAAGCAGCGAACTACTACCAGTCCCGGAGTAACAGCCCCGTCACGACAGCTGATGCGTCCCGGCGGCGTATCTACGCGACCGAGAAGCTCCACAGTACGATCTCGATCCACGGGTACACCATCGAACCCATCCACCAAGGAGAAACGACCCTGGAGGCGCGCTCGTACACGGACGACGGACCGCTCCAAGAGTTCGTCAAGGAGGACGTGAAGCGTGCTGTTGCTGGTCGCTTCGAGGTGTCGGGAATCGATTCAATCATCGAGTCTACCCCGCAGCGAACCGCTAACAGCGGGTTGTTCGAAGCATATCGGAAGTACAAGTGCCGGATTCGTGTTGATGCTGACGGGACCGTGATTTGTGGCGTGAACGTCGCGTATCACTTGGAATCAACGTTCTCCGCCGCCGAGTGGGTTGAGCGTGGACACGACATCGCCGAGGTGACCGTCGAACACGACACTGACCTGTACGACAGTGCTCGCACGGCAACCGTCAAGGAGGTCATCGATATGGACTACGACGATGTGTTGGACGGACCGGGCGTCCCGATGTCGGAGTACCACGAGAAGCACGTCGAGCAGGACGTCATCAACTCGATGCGGGCCGGTGACCCAATCATCGCCGATCTGCAGTACGGGAGCGGTGATGATTCGATCTTCCCGCAGCTCTTGGAGTACTGTAAGGTCATCCCGACGTTCGAGCAGTTGGGCCGTGTCGATGACACGTTCCTGGACGTCATCCACAACGAAAGCCGGATGAAGCCCGAGGAACGGTTCAACGTCGTCACGTCGTTCGTGGATTTGCTCGGTCCCACGCCGTACTTCGGCTTCGACCCCGTCCCCCAACCCACGAACGCCGGGTACCGGGAGCACAAGACACCGAACACCCCGAACCTGCGGTTCGGAGGTGGCAATACGGGGTACTACGGGGCTGGCGGGCTGGTGCGGAAAGAATACGGCGTGTACAAGGCTCCTGAGTCGTTCGACATCATCGCGCTGTACCCGGAAGATGAGGAGAGCGACGCACGGCCGTACGTGCTCACGCTGCTCAACAAGCTCGCGGACTACGATGCGGATCCAACGGCGTTCGATCAGGAGACCTACGAACTCGGCTCGGAGTTCCACTACTCCCAACACGCGCAGAAAGCGAGTGACTACGATGCGGCGCTGATCGTCGTCCCGGATGCAGACGAGGCCGCAGCGGCGGACTACGATGACCCGTATCCCGAGTTCAAGCGGCGGCTCGGACAACTCGGCGTGCCGAGTCAGATGATCTCCATCGACAACCTCGGTAACGACAACTACCGCGGAAACATCTGCTCGTCGCTTATCGGGAAAGCGGGCGGTGTGCCGTGGCGTATCGACGACGTCCCTGGGGACGTTGACGCGTTCGTCGGGCTCGACGTGACGTACGACCACGCGACCAAGCAACACCTCGGTGCGGCCGCGAACGTGATCATGGCCGATGGAACGATCCTCGCGTCAGAGGCGGTCACGAAGCAGGCTGGTGAGACGTTCGACGAGGACGACGTGGCGAACGTCATCAAACACGTCCTCGAAATCTTCGCCGAAGAGGAAGGCCGGCCTCCGCGCCACGTCGTGATCCATCGTGACGGGAAGTTCTACCTGGACGTCGAGAACCTCATCAACCGTCTCGACAAAGCCCGTGATCTCATCAAACGGTTCGACCTCGTCGAGATCCGGAAATCCGGGAACCCCCGAATCGCAGCGTACGACGAATCGAAGTCACGGTTCGATATCGCAGACAAAGGCATCGCCTTCCACGTCCACAACGGCGAGCACTCCTACCTGACCACGACCGGCGGGAAGGAGGGCAGCCCCGGCACACCGCGGCCGCTGCAAATCGTGAAACGTCACGGGTCAACGGATCTCGACACGCTCGCGGAACAAACATACTGGCTCTCGGAAGCACACGTCGGTTCGCTGAGCCGGTCCACGCGACTCCCCATCACCACGTACTACGCCGACAAGTGCGCCGACTTCGCTATGAAAGGGTACCTCACCAAAGGCAGCGTCATCCGCGGCGTCCCGTACATCTGACCATGCACCAGCACAGCCCCGCGCAACCACTCACGCATCCATCGACACACCGGTAACCCTCGCATGACCAAGACAGAATTCGAAGCAACAGTCGAGTTCGATGACGGCAGCACCGCCGATCTGGAGATGGCTGCCGACAAATCATGGGACAGCTTCCTGAACTACTTCGGTGACGCCCAGCACGTCTACTGCGTCACGTACAGTCAGTCCCCCGCGTTCATCTACAAGATGTTTCAGAACCAGGACCTCGCAGTGGACTCACTGGAGGTCATCGTCGGGGACAACCAACACGACGACTACCGGCGCTCGCTGAAAAACACGAACAACGCGAAGAAAATCGCCGCGCAACTGGAATCGCTGCGCCAAGACGGTGATTTACTCATCCACACCGTCGATTCCGCACGTGTCCTGCTTCACACGAAACTCTACATCGTCGAGAACCAGGACGGGTCTCGTACACTCATCTGTGGGTCGGCGAACCTCTCCAAGCAGGCCTGGCAAGGGAGCAAGCAAACCAACGTCAACATCGCCTGGCGTACCGACGGGGACACGCCCGTCGACGAGTGGTTCGAACGGCTCTACGCATTCCACAAAGACTACGCGACGCCGTTCATGGAGGATCTCACCGAGGAGATCGAGGACGCAGAAACGGCAGAAGAAGAGGCGAAGATCTACGATATCTGGCTGGGTGGCGACGAGTTTAGTGACGACCCGGTTGCCGAGCTGAACGCCCGGCTCGACGAAGCAGTTGACGACGACCAGGTCAATACGTACAACGTCGTCACCGATGCCGAAGAAGCGGAGAAAGCGGTGTTCGCCGCTGAAGATACAGACACTGACCCGACCGAGATCAGTCCCGAAAAGCGCGTCCGCCTCTCCCCGCAGGGTCTCGAAGACGCCATCTCGAATCTGGACGACACGCTGTCAGCCAATAACATCCGGATCAACGACGGCGAAATCGTGGCGACGCCAGCCGGTATCGCGCGGTACAAAGAGACGTTCACCGGATACCCCGACCTCAACGTTGACAGAGAAGAGAAAACGATCGGACTGCGAATTGACGACTCCGTCCTTGAACTAACAGCACCACTGCCGGACGATCCGCAGGAAGTTGCTGACGCACTCGACCTGATCGAGCAGTACATCGAAACTGTCGGCGAGTTCGGCGAAACGCGAACGCCAAAGGAGACGCCGGCACATTTCTACGAGGGAATTATCTACTTCTGCTGGGCTCCGTTCGCTAACTACTGCGCCCATCACTACGCCGAATACGAGTCCGCAGAGCTGGACAAGGATCTACCGTTCCTGTTCCTCCACGGTGACAATGACAGCGGGAAAGGCATGTTCCTGCGGTTCGGGACGCGTCTCATCTCGAACGGGTACGTGCAGGAAGTCACGACCGGGGACGACTTCGTCAAGAACAACATCGAGCGAGCTCGTGCGTCGGACACCGTTTTCCCGTACATCGTTGACGACGTGGCGAAGTCGAAAATCGACCGGGACATCATCAAGTCGTACTGGGAGGGGAAGTGGGACGGGTCGATCCAGATGCCGACGTTCATCTTCTCGTCGAACGACTCCACGAAGCCGAAATCCGAACTCCGCACTCGCATGAAGACACTGGATTTCAACGTTAACTTCTCCGAACTGAAGAAGGACGAACGGGAAGCGGCCGCGCAGATCGCGGGGCAGGCAGACAGTTGTAACCTGTTCCCGTGGTTCGCTCACCTGTTCCTACAGCGTGACATCTCGCTTCCAGACCAGTCGGACCGGCTCGCGGATGCTCGGGACGTGTTTGCGGAGCTGTACGCATATGCCGAGAAGGAGCCGCCGGAGTACGTGCCCCTAGAGACACCCGCCGAGCAGGAGCATGATCCGGGCCGTCGGAAGTGGATCAGTGCGCTGTCCGACGGGCTGTGTGAACTCGATTTCAAGGATGACGGACGGATCGTCGCTGATTTCTCAGCGAATCTGGACCAGCAGCAATGCTGGGAGTTCCAGAAGGCTACGCCAGCCCATATCCGGGCGGGTATTTACGGGCCGGCGGTTCAGTTTGAAAGCGCAAGCAGGTTCCAGGATTGGATTGATGAGCCCAGTATCATCGAAGACGCACGACGCGACGCAGATGCGGCCGCTGACAACACTGGTGTCCTGTCGAGAGTCACGCGGCTCGTCCGAGGGTAATAGACATGTCTGATCACTCATCTCATCGGCAGTTCGACGGGACAATACTCACAGTACCGTTTGGGGGCGGAAACGTCGAACGGACAGCGCGAGACGAATACCGAACGCTCCTCGACGAGCACGATTCTGAGGATGTGCTCGTCATCACCGGTGCGCCAACGAGTGCGGACACGTTCCGTGAGACGTTAGGTGAGGAACTGCCGGGTGCGGCGACGCCGTACGTGACGTCGTCGGTGGTGCACGCGACCGATGTCCTCAACCAGACCGATGATCGCGTCATTCTCTCCGACGCGCTGCGACGAGAACTCCTCCACCGATTCCTCGAAGATTACGAGTGGGAAACCGAGTACCTTCAACGGGCGTCTGCGCAGCCGTCGTTCATCGAGGATGTGGATGCAGTGATGGGCACGATTTCCTGGCAGACAGTCACACCTGACGAAACCCCAGAACTCCGCGACATCACGACTGCACTCGACGCATTCCACGAGTGGCTCGCCGAGCACGGGCACATGGAACGCGGCCAACTCATCTCGGACGCGCTCGATGTCCTCACTGGGGATGCCCGCGACGATGTCGTCGATTTCGACGCGGTGCTTGCAGTCGAGTTTGAGGAGTTCTTCCCGCTTGACCGCGCGTATCTCGACGCGCTTGTGGGGGACTGCGACCTGGTCTGTGTTGCCGAAGAGAACGCGAGTGTGCGCCGGACGTGGGTTGAGACAGGGCCAATCACGGACTACGTCTCGTTCAGCGAGTCCCGACATGGGGCATCGGGGACGCCGTCGACGCGGCCAGCTGCGACGGCAGCCTATTTCGCCGACGAAACGATCGCGGAAGATCCGGGAGCCAAGTCGGTCTCTGTGCTCGCTACTGACTCTAGTGACGAACAACTCGCCGAGATTGCGAACGAGGTTGAAGAGCTCGTCTCGAAGCCGGACTGGGGGTACGACGACATCGCTGTCGCCACGAAGCAAAGTGGTAGTGCTGTTACAGACATTATCGAAGCGTTCGAAGGCACTGGGATTCCAACGGAATCGACAACCGTCACCGGGTTCGGTGACGACCCTGCGATTCGGGAACTCCTCGCGGCCGTTCGGTACCTCACCGACGAGGAAGATGATGGGCCCGAGCACGGTCCGGAGCTCGATACGGACCGCTTAGACCGTGTCAGCGAGACGGAGAGCCTCGAAGACGCGATTCGGTGGTGGGCAACGGACTCCGGGTTAAAAGAGCGGATCGCGGAGCGGGCGGCCCCGTTGGATGCACGGGCGCAGTTCGGGAACGTCCGACGGGCGTTCCGCATGGCCGAGTTCCTCGAAGAGACCGAGTTCGTGGATGCGACGTGGGAATCCTACAAGGAGATGCTCGAACGCGCCCACGAATACGCACCGCAGCAGAATCAGACTAGCGCGACGGATCTCAACGGTGGTGTCCGGGTTGATCACTTGCAAGCGATTAAGAACGAGTCCTTTCGCGCGGTCTTTCTCGTAAATCTCGTCGACAGTGAGTACCCAGGTGACCCGTTCCTGACACGGTTGTTCCCGAGCGAGCGGGTCGCGTCGATGCCAGACTACCCTGGTGTAACGGAACTCGATGGAGCGGATGTGGATGCGACGTTCCCGACGACATCGACAGCGTCAGGACGACCGTTCGCGCAGTACCACGCGGAGCACGCGCGGCGACGGTTGGCTGTCGGTGCTGGCGCGGCGACAGAGCGGCTCTACTGTTGTCTCTACGAGTACGAAGACACGGCGCTCGAAGAGCGTGCGCAGGCATCGCGGTTCCTCACAGCAGCGTATGAGGAGCTTCTGTGGGTGACCGAGGCCGATGAGCCACACATTACGAGTGAGCAAGCGGCGGAGCAGTACCTGCTGTCGCGGGTTGACGACGCGCTCGCGGAGGTGCGCCGCGCGAACAGTCAGGACGTGACGGTGTCGCTCGACGAGGTCGAAGCGGAACTCGGAGAGATTCAGGACCTGCTCGAACAAAGCGGCTCCCGAGGAGACGAGCTCCGAGAAGCGTTGCGTGCACGTGTCGAATTCGCTAACGGGGAGGTGCGGCGATGAGTTCGTCGCTCTCCCCGTCGCGGTTAGCGAACTACGCGACGTGTCCGCGGCTGTACGACTACCGCTACGCGCAAGACGTGAACGCGCCGGATCGTACCGAGCTGTATCTCAACCAAGGAACGATCTACCACGAGACTATCGAGGACGTGTGTGATGCGACTGACCGCGATGACGACCCGGAGACGATACACGACCGGGCGATGCAGGTCTTCGATGCGAAGTGGGACGAACACAGCAGCGCGGACGACTACGAATCACGAGCGCACCGGGAGTACCAGCGCGCCGAGAACCGGGCTGCCATCGAGTCGTTTTTCGATCCTGACGGCGGGGTCGGCATCGAACACGCACGCCGCTCAATCACAACCGAGTGTTGGGTAGAGTGTGAAGTAGATGGTCGAGGGCTTCACGGGAAAGCAGACAACGTCATCAGGACGGACGAGGGGCTCCACATCGTCGATTACAAGCGGAAAACACACGGGATGCTCTCCGACGGGACAGCCGAGTACCTCGGCGACCACCTTGACGGGGAAGCCCACGAGCCGAAGCGTGTGCGGAACGCGTTCCAGACGGCGACGTACATCGAGGGCGTGAAGAACGAACCGTTCTACGAGGACGGAATGGAGGTCCGATTCAGTTTCTACGGCCTCCTCAACAAAACGTCGTTCGAGAGTACACCGTCTGGATACGATGTGTCTGCACGCGGGTGGGGTCGAGAAACGACCGAGATTTACGACGATCACTATGACACGATTTGGGCGCTCATTCGCGCCGCACACGACGGCATCACGGGCGACGCCTACGAGCCGGAGCCGTTCGAGCTCATCAACGAGGAAGCGTGCTCGGACTGTGACTATCGAGAGATGTGTGCTGACCGGTTGTCGACGGAGGTGCGGCGATGAGCGGTGACAGTGACGAGTACCCGTCGTGGTACCCGGTTCCGGAAGACGACGTCTCACCGGAACCCCAGCAACGAGAGATCATCAACTCCGATGCGTACCCGATGCGTGTACTCGCCGGCGCGGGGACGGGGAAGACGTTCACGATGGTGCGGAAAATCGAGCACCTCATCGACGAGGAGGACGTCTCCCCGGACCGGATTCTCGCGTTGACGTTCACGAACAACGCTGCGGACTCGATGCGTGAGAAACTCAACGCGAAACTCGGCGCGGCCGGGTACGACATCGACGCGTACACGTACCACTCCATCTGTAACGAGATCCTCACCGACTACGCGTACGAAGCCGGGATCGACCCGGACTTCGAGGTCGCCACGGACGCCGAGAAGTACGCCATCGTGCTGGACGTCCTGGACGACATCGAGTACAGGTCTGTGAAACCCAACGTGTACGGGAGCGACGGCTACGCGTCAGGGGCAGCGTCGAAACTGCTCAACTTCATCGGATCGATGAAACGCAGCGGCATCACACCCGGCGACATCGACGCCTTCCTCGGCCCTGCTGACCGCGTCTACGAACTCGCCGACCTCTCGGAGCACATCGAGAACATTGCCAGCGACCATCTGGGCGGTCGCTCCGTGTCGAGCGTGCTGGACTCATTCCCAGACGCGCGTGCCGACCTCGTCGCTGAACGCGACGCGCTTGGAACGGACGGCATCGAAGCCAGTGTCCGCGACTTCCTCGACCGCCTCGTGGAGCTTTGCGACGAGTTGGAAGCAACGTTCGAAGCCCACGAGGCAGGCGACCAAGCGTTGCCGGACAACGCGTACAAGCTCCCGAAATACCTGCTCGGTGGATACGCGAACGGTGCACCGAAGGGTATTCCGGACGATCTCGACCTCGAACTCACGGAGCATCTCGACTCGTTCCTCTCGGACTGTCTCACGGCCCGTGACCTGACAGCGGGCTATGCGGCGTACGAGCGTGAACTCGACGAGCGGAACCTCATCGACTTCGACGGCCTCGTCGTGGAGACGGCCGCACTGATGGACTCGCCGGTCGGCGAGGAAATCGCTGACCGGTGGGACTACGTATTCTGTGACGAGTTCCAGGACACCGACCGGCTGCAGTTCGACCTCGTCACGTCCCTCGTCACCGACGACAACCTGTTCGTCGTTGGTGACGACGATCAGGCGATCTACGAGTGGCGTGGCGCGAACGTCGCCAACATCACTGACGAACTCGACCGCGCGTTCGCCGCACTCGAAGATGAACCGTTAGAAGAGAACTTCCGGTCCCGACAGCCGATCCTCAACCTGGCGAACGAAGCAATTCAGAAGCTCGACCACCGCGAACGACACAAGACACTGAAACGCGTCGACGAACCCGCGTACGACGGCGACACCGTCGCAACCGTCGAACTGCCGGACGAGGATGATTCGGACGGTGCGACCCAGCTTCGCACCGTCGTACAGAATTTACTGACTGGTGCAGCAGACAACCTTGACGAGGCGTACGACCCGGGCGACATCGCCCTGCTTGTCCGGAAGAACGATCACGCGACGCCGGTCATCGAGGAGTTCGAGGATGCCGGCATCCCGTACCAGGTTGCTGGCGATCTGGCCACGGAATCAGTCGGCGTCGGCACCGTCACTGCCTACCTGAAGGCACTCGCACGGCCGGAAGACGAGGTGAGTTGGAATCGCGTCCTCCTGATGCGGTACCGGCTGTGCGACGCAGACCTCCGCACGCTCAACGCGGGCGACGACCCGCTCGTGGATGCACTCCAGGAGACGCCGCTCGACGAGTTCGAGGAGCCTGACCGCGTCGAAGAAGCCCGTGAGCACGCCACGGAACTACTCGATATTCGTGATTCGGCGTCGCTCAGCCACTTGTACCGCGAACTCACGGACCGCACGAACATCGAGTGGTATCTCAGCGAGCAGGAGCGCCGGGATCTCACCCAACTGGAGGACGTCATCGAACAGTACGGAGATAGTGCCGTCCAACCACCGCTCACGCCGGAGTTCATCGACTCGCTCGAACACTACGACTCCCTGTTCGACGAGAGTGGCACCACACCCACGAGTCAGCCGGACGTCGCCGACGACGCGGTCAACGTGATGACCATCCACAAAAGCAAGGGCCTGGACTTCCCGGTCGTCCTCATCCCACAAGTCACGGCTGATGAATGGGCCCCGAGCTCACGTACGTACGACGCGCTCGAAACTAGTCTCTCAGATGGCGCGGAAGCAGCGTTCGCGCAGGATTTCGTCGAGCGGGATGCCCGTGAGACACGCCGCGTGTTCCATGTCGGGATCACCCGCGCCGAAGACATCCTCGTCCTCCAAGGTGGCAGTGAAGACGACGATACTGTAGACGTACATCCGGTTTCAGAGGCAGTCGGCAAGATCTTGCCAGCCCGAATCCCGTGGCAGCCCGAGCGAGGGGAGCTCCCCCTCTGGGCCGACGTGCAGGAATGTCTCCCGGGTGAGGCGGCAGACTGGACTGACACGCTGGCCAACGAGACGTTCGGTCACGTCGGCGGCACTGTCAGGCATGACGGTGACGAACTCGCTGTCGAAACCGCACGCGACCGAGTGATAGACCTCGCAACAGCCATCCTCAACGGAAATCTCTCCCCGAGAGCTGAGCGGGAAACACTCCAGGTGTCGTCGTTGACCGGTCCGTCGACACCATCGCCGTCGCTCTCCCACAGCTACACGTCGCTAGCAGCCTACGAGGAGTGCCCGCGGAGCCACTACTTGGACTACGTGGTCAACGCCTTCCCCGACTATCAAGAAGCGACGAATGATACCGGGGCTGGTGTGTCGCAGCGCGAGATCGGGTTGTTGTTCCACGACTCTGCAGAGCAAGCCGCGAATCAGGGTGTGAGCGACAGTGAGGGCTGGTACGAGATTTGTGAACGGCTCGCCAGCCAGCGCCGCGCCGCGGACGCGCTCCCGGCGGCAAAACAATGCATCGACCGGTACTTCGAGTTAGATCTCCCCAGTTACGAGATCATCGACGCAGAGCGAGAGTTCGAACTCAATATCGATGGGCACGAACTCGTCGGGTTCATCGACGCCGTCTACCGAACGCCGGACGATGAGTTGCTCGTTATCGACTACAAGGCCACCGAACGTCACCGCGACCTAGAGGATGACAAGCAACTCCCGATCTACCTGTTGGCATGTCGTGACCTGTACGATGAGCCTGTAGCACGTGCGGGATACGCCTATGTCGGAGACATCGGTCCAAAAGTCGAATCTCGGACATTCAGCGATAGTGACCTGGAAGCAGTCAGAGATGACGTGACGACGTCGATGAACCGCATCGCTGAGTTCTCTTTCAGTCGGTACACTGCGGGCGAGCACTGTCAATGGTGTCAACACAACCAACTGCCGTGCGCACCAGACTCGTTTACCGTTGGCCCCGGATTCGAGGAGTGACCGGTCGAAACAGCGGGATTGGACTGACGGACGGGATGCCGGTCCTCCAGCCTGTTTTCGCTTGGATAGTCACCGGGCTTGGTTCAGTACGCTGTTCGCAGTCCGAGCTACGCTCGGGTGGGCCTGGGTGACCGAATGTTTAAGTAATTATCGCAATAATAATTATCCAGAGTATGACCTTCTACGACCGGGAGGCGGAACTTGATAGTCTCACCGACGCGGTGGAGTCCCCCGGTGCGGACTTCGTCGTTGTGTACGGGCGACGTCGAGTTGGGAAGACGGAGCTCCTCAAAGAGTTCTGCGCCAATCGTCCCCACATTTACTTCCTCGCTGCGCAGGAGGCCGAACATCGACAGCGAGAGAAGTTCCTTGATCAGGTTGCAGACCACTTCGACGAGCGCGTCCCGCGAATCGACGGGTGGGACGAGGCGTTCGAGTACCTCGGGGAGCAACTCCAACGTGAGGATCTCGTCGTCGTCATCGACGAGTTCCCGTACCTCGTCGCCGAGAACGACTCGCTCCCGTCCTACGTGCAGGCGTTCGTTGACCAGGAGCTCGATGGCACGGATTCGATGCTGGTACTCTGTGGGTCCAGCGTGAGTACGATGGAGTCCGAGATTCTGGGACACGAGAGCCCACTCTACGGGCGACGAACGGCGCAACTCGACGTGACGCCGTTTTCGTTTCAACAGGCACGGGAGGTCATCTCGTACAACGTCACGGACGCGATTCGGTCGTATGCCGTCACGGGTGGCACCCCGATGTACCTCACGCTGTTCGACTACGATCAGTCGCTTGCGGCGAACATCCGATCACACGTGCTGTCACCGTCTGCGGTGCTGTATAACGAACCAGAGTTCCTCCTGCGAACTGAACTTCGAAACCCAGCGCGGTACATGAGCATCCTCGAAGCAGTCGCACTGGGCCATACGACGCCGAACGAGATCTCCGGCGCAACGGGGATCGATTCGGGACCGCTCTCGAAATATCTCCAGACACTTCGCCGACTACGGCTCATCGAACGAAATGTTCCAGTCACGGCCTCGGGGAAGAAGTCGAAGCGGTCACGGTACCGGGTTGCAGACGAGTTCCTTCGGTTCTGGTTTCGGTATGTCGAGCCGCATCGATCCAGTATCGAGGAAGCACCAGAGGTCGTGTACGACGGGACGATTGAGCCGGACCTCCCAACGCACGTCGCAACCACGTTCGAGGACGTGTGCGAAGAAGCCGTCTGGGAGGGGATTCGACGCGGGACATTCGAACCGTACTCGGAAGTCGGTCGCTGGTGGTACGGCGAGGAAGAGATCGATATCGTCGGACTGGCACCGAACGATGACCGAGTCCTCCTTGCCGAATGTAAGTGGACGACTGAGCCAGTTGGGGAAGGCCTCGTCGAGAGTCTGCGAGCGAAGGCGGAGCACGTCCGATGGGGACCGCCGGATCGAGACGAGCAATTCGCCCTGTTCTCGAAAAACGGATTCGTCGACGGACTCGAAGCGCAACTCGACGACTCGTGGTCCTTGTTCACCGTATCGGACATCGATGACCTACTCACACCGTCTTGAGCACTCTGACACCAACTCTAGAGAACGTCCGACAAGCAGAACGAACCGCTGACGAAGGACGCGACATCCTCATGGACGAAGTCGTTGATGGTCCTCGATGGGACGCGACGTAGTTCGCTGTTCACGACTGCTTTCGAAAGTGCGGGTCGAGAGCTGTTTGCCATTTTTTTGTTCAGCGATTCAGCGTCGTCGGTCGTACGTATTCGTGTGGCACTCTGCTGACGAGGTTCGGAGTTCGACAAAGGCTCTAAAAATCCCGTTGGTCGTCGGGTGATTAATCTGAGAGTGACTTTCGGATTGTTTCTGTCTTGTCGACGGAAGGTCCTCGCGCCGTGCTGGGATTACAAAAATTTCGTCGACGGATCCTCGCAGATCGGTCCGCGCGCGCGGTGGTCTTCGGCGTTCTGGTCATGCAATTGTTATTATCGGCGGTATAGTCGTGCTGTCAGTAGGATGTCTACGCTGTGAGTGCGAATTTGGCTTCTAGCGGCCTGTAGCGTTAGAATATCGGGCTCAGAGGGCGAGGGTTTATAACTGCCAGATTCATGATGGCAGGCTAACCCGATGTTGAATGAAACGAACCTTCGACGCTGCCGGACAGAAACCTCGGTAGATCTGGAATTAGCCGTGACTGAGCCGGACATAGCGAATGTATCGCCGATAACCCCGGCTGCGCCAGATCCCCTGTGGATAAACAAGGATCACGGGATACCCGAGTTCAGCCGGTCAGTTGACACCGACCGCCTCGCCGAGATTATCACAACGGTAGCTGATCGACTCGCACCAGCTTTCGCTGAGATCCCAGACTCACTCCACGGACGAGTCGATACGTGGTGTCTGTCTCACGGATACCATGATGCGACTACCAGTGCTAGGAGACGCCTCGTCGCCCGCCAGGCCGTACTCAACCGGTTGCTAAAGGTCACTGTGTATGAGTGGCATCATCGACGTGGTGAGTTGCCCGAATTCCCAACCGATACGTGGGAAATAATTCAAAGTGTTGCAGAGGTTGGCGCGAATCCAGGGTTCGGAGAGTGCGTGTTGGATTATTTCCTTCTCCATGTCGATGAATCGGAGATGGAGATCATCGACGAGAATCGAGATCGGTTGCTTGCGTCCACGCAACCCGCGGAAGACATCGGACGACTCTACGAGGCAGTAATCCCGAAGGAATACCGGCAGTCGCTCAGCCAGTTCAGGACACCACCTGACATCGGTCAGTTGATGCGGTTATGGGCAGGGGAAAGCGACAACACCGTCGTTGATCCTGGGATGGGGGCTGGCGTCTTATCGAGCCCATTTCATCCAGATTGGCGATTGAGTACCGATTCAGCACGCGTAATCGGGATTGATCAGAGCCAGCTCGCCCTCCTTATGGGAAGCACTGCGCTGACCTTGTACGGGCAACCACACGAACTGCTTGAAACGGATTTCTTCAATATCCCATCGTCAGACCTGCAGCAGGATCTGGATGCACTCGTCTGTAACCCGCCCTATACCGAAGGAGATGCACTCCCGCACTGGTACAAAGAACGGATTAACACGCAACTGGAGAAGACCACAGGACTCGAAATCAGTGCTCGGTCACCGCTCCATGCCTACTTTATATACCACTCACGCGCTTTCCTGTCGCCGAGCGATCGTGCGGCCTTCATCACCCCGCAAAGCTTCCTCAGCCGCCGATACGGAGAGTCACTCAAACAGTTCCTCCTCGACAACTACGCAATCAAAGCCTTCGTACAATTCAACCCGGAGAGCTACTGTGTCTTCGATAACGCTGAGACGACCGCTCTGCTCACGTTCTTAGAAGCGAAGCCCGATAGTGAAACAGGTGGCGAGACCCGCTTCATTCGTGTTGACGAGAAGATCGAGTCGAAGACGATCCGTGACGCAGTCGAGAACGGCGAACCGGGGGAAACTGAGTGGGGAATCATCAACCGTGTCCCACAATCCGAACTTTGCCCTGAGAAGAACTGGCAGGCCCTGTTCGACCCTGTCGAGATCGATACGAGTCACCTCCCGACTCTTGGGACACTCCTCACCATCCACCGCGGGCCAACAACAGGCGAAGTCAATCTCTTCTGCTTGTCACAGCAGGAAGTCGATGAGAACAATCTCGACGAATACCACCTGTCGCGGATCGTCCGTAAGCCAAGTCAGATAGATGGATACGACTATCAGGAAGCCGACTGGAAGGAAGCACGCGAGACGGGAGAAGAAGTCTGGCTCCTGAACCCGGACCAGATACCCGGAGTGCCGAATACGATTGCGGACTTCAAACAGGAACTCTCGAAAGCGGCAAGAAGGGAAGCGCCTGAGGGATCCGTCATTAGGGATGGGTACTCGGAAGTGCGAGAGTACCTCCGAGAGGGTGTGATTGAGTACGGGCTTAGTGACACGAGCACGTTCTCGAACCGTCCGTACTGGTACCGACCTCGACGAAAAGATCCAACTCGCGTCCTTGTTCAAAATGCGAGCCGGGATCAGTTCAAGTTCATCCTGAACGAAACAGATATTCGGCACACGAGCGCTTGCTACGGCTTCTACGACATCACGCTTTCAGAGACCGAACTGAAAGCGTTACTGGCGTACCTCAATAGCCACGTCTTCGAAGAGGTTGTTCGTGAGTACAAGCAAACGCGGGATGGGGGGTTCGACAAAATCGAGCCGGATCAATTGGAACAGGTTCCGGCGATTGATCCACCGAAGATGAGCGGTGAAACGGTGAATACGCTGGCTGGCCTGTTCGACGAACTGCGGCAGACAACACGAAAGAACGACGACTGCAACCCAGTACTGGATCGTATCAATGTAGTTCTTCAGCAAGAACTATGACTTGACCAAGAACAGGGCTGATACTTTCGAGTAACAATCTCTGTGATATCGCTAACTGAGAGGTCAGTTACCTACCAAGCAATCGCGCGATGAAGCCAGTTGATTCACTATCGTTCCCGTTGTCTTCTGAACCTCTATTCTGCTGAGAAATCTCAGGTCCTGTTTCAGCAGCACCATTCAGTAGCTCATCAACCGAGTACCCGATCCACTCAGCGAATTCCTCTGGCGCGCCGATGTAGACACTAGTAGAAGACTTCTCGGACATGAACCGCTTGGGGAGACGCTTCTCGTAGTCGTACACCTCGTATTCTTCGCGGTCGAAGTCGGCCGTGATGGCGTTCGGTTCTGGTTCGAACGTGACGCGACCACCCTGAATGTCCCGCTGCCACTTCAACCGCCCCGTGTCGTACGTCTTCTCGGCCGGCTCGTCAGCGGGGAAGTACTCGGGTTGCTCTCGACCGGCTTCGTCGTAGAATTCGCGGACAATACGGCGGACGTCTTCGATAGTGCCGTTCCCGTCGGTCCACGGTTGTTCTGTGAGCATCCGACGGGCCACGTAACTGAAGATAGGGTTCTGCCGTTCCAGCACCTCCGAAAGATCCTTCTGCGCTTCACGGAACCCGGGATCTTCCGGATTGGATGGGAATGAGACGTCCATACTCAGAATCTTCATCCGATTCCGAAATTCGGATTTCGGAAGTGCATCGTTCGTCGTGAAAATCAGGCAGGGCTGATCGACGCTGGTGGGCGTCCAGTCGCCCCAGTAGTTTCGGATCGGGCTCCACCGCTGGATCTTCTCTTTCTCCGCGTCGATAATGGCGTACGGGAAGCACGTGTCCCATTCGCGGACGCCGCGGACTTCCTTGACGCCGACATCGTCTGCGTCTACCCCGGAGATGACTGTGTTGTCGGAGACGAGTCGGAGAATATACTCGGTGAGTTTGTCCTTCCCCGCGTCGCTCTTCCCTTCGATGTAGAGGTGCTGCAGAACGTTGTCCAGCGTCCGTGACGGTGACGACATGGCCTCGGCGTACTGGTTGGCGAACGGGGCCCAGAACCCGTAGAGGAACGCCTCGTACATCTGCGCCATCACTGCGGTCTCGGATTGCGTGTGACCGTGGTTCTGGACGGTCTCGATGTAGTCTTCGATAGTGTTGAGGCAATGATCCAAGACTTCGGGGGTCGGCTCGTCGGTAGCGACGAGAATCATCTCGTCGTCCTCACCGATCACGGCTTGCTCTGCCTCTGGAAGGACGGACATCGTCGGGATGGACGTCGATTCCTTGACCTGGTTGTTGTACGCGCTCAGCGGCGCGGTGATGCTGTGGTCCTCAACGGTCGCGCCACGGTCGCGGAGCCCGGCCCCGAACTCGTCGGCAGTGTCTTTGTCCACCTTGCTGGTTCCCATCCGTATCTTCTCGTCGGGCGCACGAACCCGCGGCCGGTCGAGTCCATCCGTCAACCCCGTCTCGTGATCTGACTCAACGAGTCCGACATCCGGAGACTCGTCCTCGTCCGGAGCATTGGGTGAGTCGTCCTCGTCCGAGGAGTCCTCTGGTTCGATGACGTTGCGGTCGGCGTTCTCGGGGTCTTCGACAAACGCGACTGTCTCCTCGGCCTCCTCAGGGTCGTCAACGACGGCGGTAACCTGATCAGCGACGTCTTTCAGGTCCTCGACGGCGTCCTGATTCAGGGCAGCAGTGTCGCTCACGTCGAGATCACCCGCACCAACCCAGTACTCGATACGGTTCTCCCGCTCTTCCGGTGAATCGGCCTCCTCCAGTGCTTCGACAAGCCCTTCGAGGAGTGTCTGGTCGCTGTACCCTTCGCGGTACTCGTCGATGAACCGCTCGAACTCCTCGTCCAGTTCGGTCCCGACATCGGTCGTAATGACGGAGATCTGGTTCGTGTGGTACTCCCAAGAGTTCCGTGAGAGGTTCGCTGACCCTTGGACGAGCTTCACCGTGTCGTCCGGCATCACGATTCGGTAAATCTTCGAGTGGACTGTCTTCCGATTCTTCAATCGAATCGTGAGTCGGTCATCCTGTCGCAGTCGCACGAGCGACCTCGCTGTCGAGACTTCGCTCACCTGGTCAGCGTAGTCTTCGGCGTTCCCGATGAGTACGTCCAGTGAACCAATGTCGTACTCGGTCAGCATCTTCACCATCAGATCGGGCGTTTCCGCGTACGTCACGGCATCCACGTGACGAGCGCCTGCGAACAGATCAAGAAAGTCAGCGCGCTCTTTCACCATCGCCAGACGGTATTCTGCAGCACCGGAGCCGTAGAATTCCGGCATATCTGCGAATCGGTCGAACGAGATATTCGCTGTCAGTTCGTCCATACACACGGCAGCAGTCTGAAACGAATAAAACCGTGCCGCAGGGCGGTAGTAGAATATACGTAGCCGACACTTGGTGACACTTCGACAGCGATGAACGAGACGGACATATTCCCCCGTCCGGAGACGAGGAAATCCCACGGCACTACACCGCTGGATTGGATTGTTAATACGTAGGTTGGTTCTGGTCGCGTTCCGTCCATGATCGCTATCAGTACCTCGATATCGGATCTCCGCTGGGAGTACTAACGTTCGGCAGAATGTACGTACACACGTACTTGTGGACGCACACATGGATGTACACAAGTACGTACCCAGAGACGTACTGTCGAATGCTTGCCATCCTCATCCCAGTGCCGTCGCTGAGGGATTCGAAAGCACCGAGTTAGTTGGACGAGGGGTGAACAGTATCCCCTTCTCGGTCAAGAATTTCCTTTTCGACGAGACGATCGATCCCAGCAGACACCGCCTCCTCGTCGCCAACGGAGAGCTCTCGGACGTTCGAAAGAACACGTTCGCTGATCGCGCGTGGACTCCGGAGCCCCTCATCGACCGCTTCCAAGATACCGTACTCGACCTCGAATTCGGTTGCGAACTCCGACACGCGATCCGTAAACGAGGATGGCAGCCCGGAAAGCGACTGTACAGCCACCTCGATAGTAAACAACGGGTGAGATTGATTACGGATATGCGTCGCTTCAATTGACCCCGTATTGAACGGGCGCTGTTCCTCAATCTCGTTGAGGATCACTTCGTAGGCAAGTCCCCGCTGCGCGTACGTCCGCATATCCTCAATGTCGCGCCGTCTGCCAGCCCCTAAGTCACCGCCGGACACTGCCTTCAACAAGAACAAATCCTCATCAGCGAGCACGTACGCCGTTGCATACTCCCCTGTCCAGAACTCGTCCGCCCGGTCGTGCATGCTCTCTGTGATCCAGACTTTCCCGACAACCTGTTGTTCGAACAAGTCAACCCGAAACCCGCGGTCGGGATGGTGGAGCTCAACCGTTTTTCCAACCCCTTCGAATGAAGCGGTCGGCTCACCCGTCACCTGAAACCCTTGTTCTCGAAGGGCGTGGTAGACGTGTTCGAATTCGGTTGGCACGCCGAGGGCCAAGTCGATATCTTCGGTTTGGTCTTTCAGCCCGCGAACTGTCATTGCAGACCCGCCAAGGAGGTACACGTCCACCGATTCTGAGAGCCACTCGTCAAATTCGGCAAGAAACGTCTTGATGGCCTCTTCGCCACTAAAGACGGTCATTTATGCGACTCCATACTGGTCTTTCAGCGCCGCGTATTCTTGAGCACTCGGCAAGGGACTTCCCGCCTCCATCTCATCGGCGGCGTCGGTGCCTTCGTCTATAAGACGATACATCCGGGGTATCATTGAGTCCAGACCGTACCAAGTCGCAGTCTCGGTGAGTGTTTCCTGTTCGATTCGTTCCTGTTCGATGAGCAGCATCGCGTAGCTCACGCGTCGGGAGTCAGTGTTGAGGACGAGCGTATGGCAAACGATGTCTGCAAGGGTGAGATCGTCGTCTGGCGCGTACCAGAAAGCGGGTTCCCCTGCAAGGAAGAACTGCAGGCCGTACGCCTGGAATTCCGCTAACCCAGTCACATCCCAGTCGTCGGCGTTCTGGAGTTTCTCCGCGTCTTCGGAGGTTTGTACTTGGACGAGCGCGCGTTTCGGGTCACACCACGCAATCGTGGCACTGGGCGCGAGTCGCCGAACACGGTTGCGGTGATCATGCCTGACGACGGTGTTGGCGAATTCGAGTAAGGGGTGAAGGTCGTCGGCGAGTGCGTACTCTGGGCCGGCGGGCGCGAGCATCGCTCGGTTCTTCAACGGCGATAACGCCTTGTGGACAGCCTGTCGCGTAATTCCTAATCGGTCAGCGATCGTGGTGATGCGGCGTGGTTCATCGAGATACCAGCAGACCTGTATCGTAGCCGGTGAGAGGAGGTCTGCCCAGTCTACGTGCCCGAGGTCCGATGTCAGGACTCGGTACGCTTCGACAATCGGATCGTCAGAGGCGCGCAGGACACGCTGGTTGTGCTTTGCTCGGGACTCGTCCAGTACCCCTTTGTCGAGTAAGTCGTCAACGACGCGGTAGACCTGCTTGCGACTATACCCAGTTTCTGCGGCCAACTCTTGTGTGGTCGCGTCCCCCCCGGAACTCAGCACGTCCAGAATAGCGAGCCCGGCCTTCGTAAGCATCTTTGTAAACTATATTGTCCCAACACTAATAACTGTTTCCGCATTTTGGTTTACAACTTCGAGATCGGACCGGGTTTCGATGATTCGTCGTCGTTCTCAAAGACGCAGCTTGTGGTCCGCTTCCTTGAGAGGTCTGATTAGTTGGTTGATTTGAATGGGTTGTATCTAACCGTGTATTCTACAGACTTCAAGTGGTCCCGTCTGGTGTCGTGACCGGCATCAATACTGATCCATTGTTGCGCAGATCTTCTTAGTGTGGACAGACTAATTCTTCGAGAACGTAACAGCGACTCTTGAAGAGTGAAAATAGCGCTGGTAACATCACTATTTCTGGAGGCGAGCAATAGGCACGTCACCAGCTTCGTCAACTTCGGCCAGTCCATCTTCCGCCAAATCAGACAGTAACTCTCGAAGCCACTCTCGTCCATGCTCGCCGTCTGGTGTGTAGTCCACTCGAATCCGATGCCCGAGCGTGTCCAGTTCCATCTCGTCGTGTTCGCCGAGGAGTCGAACTATGCGTCCGCGGAACTGCCGCCGACTTCCCTCGAAACTCGGCTGGGTGGGAACGTCGGGCGCAGTAAAGTCGCCGGTCTGGTACGCGTGACACCACTCGCGCCACGGGCAGCCGGCCTCGTCACACCGTGGTTTCTTCCCGCAAGCAACGCCGCCAAGTTCCATGATCGCGTTGTTCCAGATTCGGGATTCTCCGGCCGGCATAAGGGAGTTTGCAACGGTTTCGTAGTCTGGGTCGTCCGCATTATGGATTTCTGCAAATGCCCGATAGAGGACGCGCTTGACGTTCGTGTCGACGACCGCGTCGCCGTTGTTGAACGCGAAGCTCGCGACGGCGTTGGCGGTGTATGGACCGACACCCATCAGTTCCTGCAGACCCTCGGGATCAGTCGGGAAGTCGCCGCCATGTTCGTCTCGGACTTGCCGGGCGGCTTCGTGGAGGTACTTCGCGCGGTTGTTGTACCCGAGGCTGTGATCGGTCCAGAACCCGACGACGTCGGCGCGGTCGGCCCCAGCCAGGTCGTCGACGGTCGGCCAGCGCTCCAGAAAGTCAGTCCAGGCCGACACCACACGGTCGAGTTGGGTTTGCTGGCTCATCACTTCCGAGACGAGAATCTCGTAGGGGTCGTCGGTCCGCCGCCACGGAAAGTCACGATGGTCGTCCTCGTACCACTCGGTCAGCGCCTGCTGGACTGCCGTGATGTCCTCGGGGAGGTGGCTGGCGGCCTCGCTCATCACCCGGTGGTTTGGTCGTGTGACCTTGAGTGTGCCGGAAGGATCATACGGACCGCTGTAACGATTTACCGCTCCGACCGCACCAAGGCGTGCGGTCGATACGGAACAGACGTACAGCGGTCCGTATCAGTCGTCCTGCCGGGCGTGCTCCCAGGTAAACGCCGATTCCTCGAAGATCCGTTCCTCACTGGCAAAGACATCAGAGAAGACGAATCGCGCGCCCCTCCCAGAGGTGCCGTCGATCCACAGCGACCAGCCGTGGGCCTCCGCGATTGTCTTGACGATCGACAGCCCCAGGCCGGTACCACTCTCGCTGGTCGTGTGGCCGTACTCGAAGATGCTGTCCATCTCCTCGTCAGGGATGCCGGGCCCGTCGTCCTCGACGTAGAAGCCGTCCTCGGTCAGGCCGACTGTCACTGTGACCTCGGGACCGACGTGATCGATCGCGTTGCGGAAGAGATTCTCGAACGCTCGCAAGAGACGGTTGCGCTCCCCCTCGATGGCGATGCTGTCCTCGACGCGGAGGGTCGCGTCCTTGTTGTCGATATTGTTCCAGGCTTCCTGGGCGACCGGTGCGAGATCGAATCGGTCGGTTTCGTCGACGGATTCACCCTTGCGGGTGAGCGTCAGGACGTCACCGATGATCGAGTCGATGCGATCGTGTGCGCCGTCGATCTTCTCGACGTGTTCGAGTAGTCCCGCCTGGCTATCGTCGAGTTTCGTCCGCAAGAGTTCGACGTGCCCGCGTGCGACTGCAAGCGGATTCCGGAGGTCGTGACTCAGCGTCGAGGCGAACTGGTCCAGCCGACGATTCTGCCGCTCCATCTCCTGGCGGGAACTTTCTGCTTCGTGTTTGGCCTGCTGGGCCTGCCGGACCTGTGCAGCGAGCGCGTCCCGCATGCTGTCGAACGCCCGGTAGAGGCGGCCGATCTCGTCTTCACGCGTCGTCGAAAGGTCGACGTCGAGCGAGCCGGACTCGATCTCGTTGGTCCGCTGCCGGAGCCGCGCCAGCGGGACGACGGTGCTCCGGCCGAGCACGATCCCGACGACACACAGCGAGATCAGCGCAGTGACCACGAGGACGATCACGTTCCGGCCGACTGTCCCGCTGACGGCGTACAGTGTGCCTGTGTCGGCCGTCGAGACTGCGACCCAGTCGGTTCCGTCGATCGCGGCGTACGTTCGGACCTCACTGCCGGACTCCGTCGTGGCCATGCCACCATTGGAGACAGTCCGTGAGAACGCGTCGACCGAGGAGAGTGCCGTGGCTCGGTCGTCGCTGACTCCGACCACACCGTGGCCGCCCTCGTTGAGCAGATACGTCTGGACGTCACTGTCGACCGAGTCAGAGCCGGCGTGTTCGCCGAGCCGACTCACGACGACGAGTCGACGGTCGTCGGTGACCCGGCTCACGAACGCGATGGCCGGTTCACCGTCGACAATGTAGGAGTGACTCGAAACCGCCACACCGTCCGAGGCAGTGACGCCTGACTCCATCGACCCATTCCACGGCTGGCCGACGTCCGCCAGCGTCGCACCAGTGTACGCCGACTTCGTACTCGCGAGGACGACCTCGCTATCCAGATCGACGTAGTGGAGACTATGGATCGTCTCCGAACCGTTCGCTCGCGCGCCCTGAAGATACGTGACGACCGCAGTGCGATCACCCCCGACCGGGAGGTGATTCGTGATCAGCCTGGTCTGGGATTGCATCCCGTCGACCCACCCGCCGACCGACTGGGCGCGGAGATCCGCTGTCGTCTCGAGTTTCGTCGTCGCGTCGTCCTGGATAGTCCCCTGAATCTGGACGTAGGTCACCACACCGATCACCCCGATCAAGACGACGACGAGCGAGAGTGCGATCAGGTACTTCAGCGCCAGGCGCTGGCGGACGAACCGTGGAGTCAGTCGTCGATATACCCGGTGGTAGAGCGAGGTGGTCGATTCCCCCCCACCACTGGCGTTTTGACTCCCTGTGGTGGACGAACTGCTCGTGTCGGTTTCACGGCCAGGTGTCATTGTTGGACGGCAGCATGTCGCTCCCGGACCCCTTCGATACGTGCATAGACGGCCAACATATAATAAAAGGATTGGGATACGGTCACGTGGGGCAGCGACCTGTCGAAAGGCGTTTTGGTCGTCGATGGCTACGGCCGCTATGAGTCTCGACGACCTAGACGCCGACGTGACTGCCCTCGCTGGTGACCTCGGTGACAGCCTCGCCGTCGACCTCGATCGGGAGACGCGAACCGAACTCGCGATGCTCGTCGCCGCGATGGAACCTGACGAGCCCGACGAACTGGTCCGTCGGGCCGTCCACGCATTCTTCCAGCAGCAAGTCGACACCGGACGGCTGGACTTCCAGTTGCGCGCCGCCTACGATGTCACCTACGACGAGTTCCTCTCCGGGATGACCTTCGACGAGATGACCGGCGGGATGGGTGGAATGGGGGGTTCACCACAGAACGATCCCGACGACCGGCGATATCAGTTCTAGCTGAGCGGCCGTCAACCCTACGGAGAGACGATTTCGACGCCGGTAATCTCGAACCGAGCACCGCCGTCACGACCCGCAGTCACGCTGATGTCCCAGCCATGAGCCAGCGCGACTTCCTTGACGATGCTCAACCCGAACCCAGTGCCGTCCACGGCGGTCGAGTATCCGGCGTCGAACACGTCCGACCGTTCGTCCTCTGGGATACCGGGGCCGTTGTCGGCGATGTAAAAACCACGGCCGCCGTCGTCTGAATCGCGGGTGCTCGTCGGCAGCGGATCGATGAGTCCGACGGTCACAGTTGTGTCCGGGCCGGCGTGCTCTGAAGCGTTCGCCAGCAGGTTTTCGAACAGCTGTCGAAGCCTGTTCGGATCTGCTTCGATCCGGAACGTTCCCGCGGTTTCGACAGTTATCCCACCTTCGTCGAGGCTTTTGCTGGCATCGCGGACGATCTCACCGATCTCGACCGGTTCTGTCTCCCCGATCTGAACGCCCTGTTTGGCCAGCGCCAGTACGTTTTCGATCAGCGTCTCGATCTGCTGATGCGCCTGTCGGATCCGCTCGAACGTCTCTTCGTCGCCAGTTCGTTCGGCCTCGTCCAGAAGCCCGCTGGCGAGTTGGAGCGGCGTTCGAATGTCGTGCGAGACGACGTGTGCGAACTCTTCGAGCCGCTCTTTCTGCTGTTGGAGTTCTCGCTCCCTGCGTTTCAGATCCGTGATATCGTGCATCGTCCCCAGGATCCGGACTGGTTCACCGTCTTCGGTCTGCGGGCACCCTCTTGTCCGTATCCATCGCTGATCGCCGTCAGCCGTTCGGAAACGAAGTTCCAGATCGTACGGTTCGCCCGCTTCGATGGCCTGCTGAAAGGCCGCTCTGATGGTTGATCGATCGTCTGGATGGTAGTGCTCGATCGACCGTTCAGGCGTCAACTCCTCGTCCGGTTCGAGGCCGTGGAGGCGACGGACTCCCTCGGTGACGAACGTGCGATCAGTCTGGATACCGTACTCCCAGGCCCCGATGTCGGCGATTCGCTGGGCGTTCTCGAAGATCGTTACCCGCCGTTCGTCTCGTTGGGCTGCCCGGTGTTCGGAGAGCACGGCATCGATGCGGGCCGCCAGCCGGTCGACGGGGTCGGACTCGTCAGTATCCAGAGGGCTGTCAGTGCCTCCGACAAACGTCGCCCCGCTGGCGATGTCCGCACCGTCGACATCGTAGAGGACAAACGGGATGTCTTGGACTGCTGCGGAGATCGCGCTGAGCAACTCCACACCATCACGACCGTCGAGCGGACCTGTGGCTACGAGACAATCGAACGCTGCGCTCTCGAGTCTGTCGACTCCAGCAGTGACACTACGTGCGACTTCGACAGTAAAGCGACCATCGGCGTCTTCGAGTTCCTGTGCGACCTGGTCCGCGCACTCTCGGCTATCGAGATACAGAATGCGGACCGACTCGGTCTCCCGCTCCATCGACACACGCCGACAGACGGACTCCCAGTAAATAATCTCCCTGCACCAATTATCATCTCTGTAATTCAGTTTCACCCATATGTTGCACCCAAACGGCTAAGATATACCCGTCAGACTATGCGGTATGGCACTCGCGTCACTCGACCAGTTCGACCATCCGGCCTGGCGAGCGCTGGCGGGCACGCTCGTCGGCTACGCGATCGTCCTCGCGATCATCTTTGTCGGACTGTTCGTCGTCCCCTACCTCCTGTACGGTGCACTCTGATCAGTCGAGGACTTCGCCGATCCGCTGGGGTTCGCCGGAGAGACTCGGATTTTCCTCGACAATCTTGAGTACTTCGTGGTCGGTCACGTCGGGATAGGACTTCTGAACCGCGTCCTCGATGAGGGACTTCTCCAGGCGGAACTCGTGGCCCTCGTAGATCACGTCCACGCCCTGTTCGTCGAACGAGAGAACCGTCATACCCCGACTACTCGGCGTATCCTCAAAACGAACTCGATCTGGAATGCCAGTCGCACGAAATGCGTCAGACGTACGGCTGACGCCCGGCAGACACGTGCTATGGATTTAATACGATTCACCGAGGCAACACGGTTGTGTTGTTCCGCTCGGACCCACTGGACGAACTGACGATTCCAGACGGGACGACCGTCGAGGAGCACGACCTCGTGACCGACGGGGACGTGCTGGTCGGCGGCCAGTCCACAGTCGAGTTCGGGGTCCGCGGACGAAACGTGATCGCCGGCGAGCGCGTCCGCTTCGGTGGGCACATCGAGGCGGAAGGCGACTGCCGGCTGGACATGTGGTGTGACGTCGCCGACAACGTGCTCGTCGGCGAGGACGCCTATCTGGGCGAGCGTGTCCACATCGGCGGCCAGCTCAAAGTCGCGGGGGACATCGACATCGGTGACGACGTCGACATCGAGGACGGCTTCGAGGCCAACGGGTGGATCGTCATCCGCAATCCGATGCCGACGATCGTCTTCCTGTTCGTCTATCTCGGCCAACTCCTCCGGATCGGCGAAGAGGAAGCCGCCGAGAACGCCCTCTCGACGCTGCTCGACGAAGACAGCGAGGACGAGCCAGTCGTGATCCCGCGCGGCGCGACCGTCGGTGACGACGCCTGGCGCGTCTCGACGCCGGCCCAGATGGGCGACGACTGTCGAATCCACGGTAACATCCGCGCCGAGGAAGTCACCGTCGGTCGCGATAACGTCATCTTCGGGAGCCTCCGGGGGAAAGGCGACATCGTCGTCGGCCGCGGGAGCGATATCAAGGGTAACGTCACGACCCGCAACGGCACGGTCGAGATCGGCCCCGGCGTCAAAGTCTGGGGTGATGTCCGCGCCGAAAACGTCTGGCTCCACGAGAACGCCACCGTCGACGGGACGATCAGAGCCAGTGGCGAGATCCAGTTACACACCGAGAGCGTGTTAGACGAGCCCGACGAAGACGCCGAAGCGATGGCCGAAATGGCCGCCGAGATGGAAGAAGAACCCGATATCACCGTCGCCCAGAGCAACGACGCTCCGTCCGAACAGCCGGCGGATACCAACGACTCGGAGGATGCAGGGCACTCCGACAGCGAAGAAACGCAGACTTTCGAGGGCTCGGACGGGAGCGCTTCTGCTGCCGACACAGAGACAGCAGATAACACGAACACGATCACGAACGAAACAGAAGAGACAGCGGACGACGCAGACGAGTCCGCGAATGACCCAGTCACAGACGCCGACGCACCGGAACCGTCGGGCTAGTTTCTACGCGGTGGAACGGTCGTCGACCTCGACAGGGCTGCCGTCAGCCACTTGACGCACAATGAGGAGATGCTGGCCAGGGACGATATCGGTGGTCGCGGCGTACTCGACCAGTCGGTCCATGCCGTCGCCACCGCGGACCGTGACAGTGTCACGCTGCTTTCCGGCTCGTTTGAACTCCGACCAGGCGTGCTCGAAGTCGAACTCCTTCGGGAGGAACTCCTCGACAGACCTGCCCAGTAACTCCGACTTTTCGAGCCCGTAGACCTCCGGCGCGGTCCCGTTGGCGTCGACGATGCGGGCCTCGTCGTCGATAACGACCATCGCGTCGAAGGCCTCTTCGAACGCCGCCTGGTAGCGGTCACGGGCTCGCTGGAGTTCCGTCGCCTTCTGTTGGGCGCTGGTCTCCCCCTTGCGTGGGATCGAGAGATGCATCGTCGTCCCCGCCTCGCGAACGGTGGCTTCGATATCACCCTCGTGGCTCGTCACGATCCAGTAGACCAACCACAGGCCCAGGCCGGTTCCGTGAACCAACGGCGTCTCCACGCCGGTCCGGAGCACCTTCTGCTCGGGCTCTGACAGCCCCGGACCGTCGTCTGCAATCAGGATTTCGAAAGCGTTGGGGACGTTCCTCACTGTGACTGTTACCTCCGGGGCGTCGCTACCGTGTTTCGCGGCGTTTTCGATCAGTTCTTCGATGGCACGCTCGAAACTCGGCAATACCGACACCGCCACTTCCTCCGGCGCCTCGATCGTGAGTGTGGCCGCAGGGAATCGGCGGTCGATCCGCTCGACGACCGTCTCGATCAGAGTGACGAGGTCTGTCTCCTTCCGATCCGACGGCTCCCCGACGATATTTTCGAGTTCTCTAGCCTTCTCGCTCAACTCGATCAGTTGGTCGACTTTCTGCAACGCCTTCTTGCAGTGTTCGTCTTCGACATACTGTTCGTCCAGGTGCTGGACGCGCCCGCGCACGACACACATGTCGTTTCGAAGGTTGTGCCGGAGCACTCTGTTCAGGACGTTGACGAGGTTGGTCTGTCTGACTAGCTCTGCCTCCGTGTGCTCGCGCCCCCAGTTCGCGTTCGAGCAGCTGTGTCACCAGCTCGGCGAACATCCGTTCGGCCTCGTCGAACGGTTGTTCTCGGGGATCGTCTGCGACAAAACACACCGTCCCCCAGGGTTCGCCGTCGACGACGAGTGTCGTGCCGTAATAACAGTGGAGACCGTGAGCCTCGAACGCCTGGTCATTTGCCCACCCTTGTTCAGGTGCGTCGTGCAGGGCGATCGGCGATTCAGAGTTGATGGTCTTCCGACAATAGGTCTCGCCCAAATGCAGATGTTTGCCCGGCGGAAACCGTCCGTCTTCGGGGTCGGTACTGACCTTCACTTCCCAGAAGTCCGTCACCGGGTCGACCTGTACGAGGTGAGCGTGGTCCACGTTCAGGTACTTTCTGCCTAGTTCGAGTGCTCGTCCGGCTTTCTCTTCGAAGCGACGGTTGCTCCGACCGACGTTACGCAGTTCCTCGCGCCACGTTTTTGACGTCGATTCTGAATCAGACATTCAGTGGGGCCCAACCTGATGTTTGATGGACACTACCAATTCCAGTCACTAAGTAGTGGTGTGAAATATAAGGCACGCGATACACTACGCGGGGCCGTTCACGGTCCGTCGACACAGAACTGTGCGAGGACAACCGAAACGTCCTTTTCGCCGTCCGCGGTATGCCGAGACATGCTCTCGATCGCACTTGCCGGCAAACCCAACGCCGGGAAGTCTACCTTCTATCAGGCGGCGACGATGGCTGAAGTCGACGTGGGTAACTACCCGTTCACGACCATCGACGCCAACCGCGGCGTCACGCACGTCAGAACCGACTGCCCGTGTCTCGACCGCGAGGAACGCTGTGGCGACGAACACTGCCACGACGGCAAACGCTACGTCCCCGTCGAACTGCTGGACGTCGCCGGACTCGTCCCCGGCGCGCACGAAGGGAAAGGCCTCGGCAACCAGTTTCTGGACGAACTGTCGAATGCCGACGTGGTCCTGCACGTCGTCGACGCCGCGGGGGCGACCAACGCCGAAGGTGAGCCAGTCGAGGTCGGCGAGCACGACCCCGTCGAGGACCTGGATTTTATCGAGCGGGAGATGGATCTGTGGCTCGCAAGCATCGTCGACCGTAACTGGGAGTCCGTCGAACGCGCCTCCCGGTCGCCAGAGTTCGAGTTCGACGACGCGCTCGTGGATCTGCTCAGCGGTGTCGGCGCGAGCGAACTCGACGTCTCGCGGGCGCTCCGTGATCTGGACTACCCCGCAGATCCGATCCAGTGGGACGACGAGGACCGGGAGATGCTGGCCCGCGACATCCGCGAGCGCACCAAACCGATCGTCGTCGTCGCGAACAAGGCCGACATCGCGCCCGCGGAAAACCTCGAACGGCTTCGTGAAGCCGCCGAAACCGTGATCCCAGCGACGGCAGACGGCGAACTCGCGCTGCGGAAAGCTGCCGAGGCGGGCGTGATCGAGTACGATCCTGGCGATTCGAACTTCGAGATTGTGGGGGAGTTGAGTGACCAACAAGCGCAGGGACTGGAGCAGATCCGCGACGTCATGCAGGAGTGGGAGGGGACGGGCGTTCAGGAGGCGCTCGATTTCGCGGTCTACGACCTACTGGACCACATCACGGCCTACCCAGTCCAGAACGAGACCCACTGGACCGACGGCCAGGATAACGTCCTCCCGGACGCTTTTCTCCTCCCAGAGGGATCGACGCCGACGGATCTCGCCTACGCAGTCCACTCGGACATCGGCGATGGCTATCTCCACGCCGTCGACGCCCGCAAGGACATGCGGATCAGCGACGAGGAAGAACTCGAAGAAGGCGACGTGATCAAGATCGTCTCGACGGCGAATTGAGGTCACAACGGATCGGGGGTCCCAGTCAGGCGTACGCTTCGAACTCCTCACCGAAGACGAGGAAGTAGCCCGTCCCGACGAGGCCGATGACTGCTGCGAGCGTAAAGGCGACTTCCGGGCTCACGAAGTCCCAGAGATACCCGCCCAGCGCCGCGCTCGGGATGACGATCGTATTGCGAAGGAGATAGTACGTCCCGGTGACCCGACCCCCGGCCCCCTGTTCGGCCGGCCCGACGATCAGCGCCTTGTGCGAGGGCAAACCCGCAAAACGGAGCCCCGAAAACGCGAATATGAGGACCATCGCCCACTGGAGTGGCAGGACTGTCGAGAGTGCGTCCGGGCCAGCGATGAGGACGACCGGGAAGGCCCCATAGACCGCGAAGCCGAGGGCCACGACGGGCTTGAGCCCGACTCGTTCTGCGACTCTGGCCGCGGGGACCATCGTCACCAGCGCGACCAGCATCTCGACGCCGAGTAGATACCCGAAAAAGGCCGCGGGCGAGAGTGAGATATCGTACGCGAATCCCGCGATCGATCCCGACGCGTCGAAGCCGACGCCGTAGAACTGTGTGATGACGAGCACGAAGAACACGTAGACCATGCCGTTGGCGAACCGGACCAGGGTGTCCGCCACGAGCAGCGGCCGCAACTCGCTTGGCATCTCTCGGAGATCACGCTGAATCTGGTCGAGTCCCTCGAAGGAGCCACCGAAGGTGTCCTCGCTGGCGTCGTAGAGGACGTGTTGGACGAGCGTCCCGAGCAGGCCGACGGTGACTCCGACTGCCAGCACGTACTGGAAGCTCACCGTGAAATCCGGGTGAAGGCCGACGAGCACGGCCGCCAGGACTGGGCCGATCAGAAACGCGGTTCGGCGGAACGTCTCGGTACTGGCGAATCCCGAGGCGAGCCGCGACGGGTCGGTCGCTTGCTTGACGACCGCGAACGTCGCACCGAGGCCGAAGGATTTCCAGGCCTGAGCGAACACGAGCCCGACGAAGAGCCAGATCCACGGTTCGACGGCGACACCAGCGAACTCGATCGTACCGACGTTCGGCGCGACGAACCAGATTGCGAACCCGAGCGTCGAGACGAGTCCGAACAGCGTCAGTGCGTATCTCGACCCCAGTCGATCGGATATTGCCCCGCCAGGATAGGGATACAACGCAGAGATGACGTTGCCGAAGGTCCCAAAGAGGCCGATTACGAATCCTGACGCCCCGAGCGCGGACATGTACTCCGGGAGGTAGCGAGTGGTCATCTGAAACCCGAGGCTGAACGCGAACATCGCCAGCGAGAGTACCAGCACGTCTCGTTCGAGCGCGAAGAACTGTCGGAACTGGTCGCGAACCGTCGGCGACTCGCTGTCGGCTCCCATCGGGCGGGGGTTCGGAGAGGCAGTTCAAAGATGTTACCGTGCGAGACGCGTATCGAGACGGCGTGGTCCCCTCTCGCACACCATAGCCGCTTCGAAAGCGCTTTTACGTACGGCAAGTTCATTACAGGATACAGCCTGCACGGGGTTGATGATGCTCCTAGCCTCTAGGATTTCAGCGGCGTCGCACTCGGCGTCGCCGGGGACCGGCCCCGAAACGGCGGGGGAGCGCGAGCCCACGTGCAGGAGGTGACCAATACCATGCCAGTATACGTCGATTTCGACGTCCCTGCCGATCTCGAAGACGACGCCCTCGAGGCGCTCGAGGTCGCGCGGGACACAGGATCCGTCAAGAAAGGTACCAACGAGACGACCAAAGCCGTCGAGCGCGGCTCCGCAGCGCTCATCTTCGTCGCCGAAGACGTCCAGCCCGAGGAGATCGTCATGCACCTCCCCGAGCTGGCCGACGAGAAAGACGTGCCGTTCGTCTTCGTCGCAGAGCAGGACTCCCTCGGTGAGGCTGCGGGCCTCGAAGTCGGCAGCGCTGCTGCCGCCATCGTCGACGCTGGGGACGCCAGCGACGATGTCGAGGACATCGCCGGCAAGATCGAGGAGCTTCGGTGAGGTGAGCACGGATGAGTGCTGAGGAATCCGAAGACAGCGGTTCCACCGCCGCCGAGGTCATCGAGGTCGTCGGCCGGACGGGGATGCACGGCGAGGCCATGCAGGTCAAGTGCCGCATCCGCGAAGGTGGAAACCAGGGCCGGATCATCACACGAAACGTCCTGGGCCCAGTCCGGGAAGGTGACGTGCTCCAACTCCGCGAGACCGCCCGCGAAGCCGACGCAATCGGAGGCCAGTAAGATGCCACAGACACGCGAGTGTGACTACTGCGGAAGCGACATCGAAGCCGGGACGGGCACGATGCTCGTTCGAACGAACGGCTCAACCATCCACTACTGCTCGGCCAAATGCGAGAAAAACGCCGACCTGGGTCGTGAAGCGCGCGACCTCAACTGGACGGCTGCCGGCCGCGAGAGCGACCGACAGGAGACCGCTGCCGCCGAGCGAGAGGCTGCCGAAGACGCTGCAGAGTCGGCCGACGCCGCGGACGAAGCCACTGAAGAGGAGCAGTCCGGTGCAGCACCGGACCTCGAAGAGGCAGAGTCCGAAGACGAATCGTCGACAGCTGAGGACGACGAGTCCGAAGCGACCGACGCGGACGATGTCGCGGACTCCGAGGAAGCGAACGGGGACGAAGACACCGAGGCCGAAGAGGCCGAGGCCTGAGCGACACGATTTACTTTATCCATGAGTCACCACGACGAGCGAACCTTCGTAATGGCGAAACCGGACGCCGTCCAGCGCGGGCTGATCGGCGAGATAATGACGCGACTCGAAGACCGCGGCCTGAAGCTGGTGGGCGCGAAGTTCATGCAGATCGACGAGGAACTCGCCCACGAGCACTACGGCGAACACGAGGGCAAGCCCTTCTTCGAGGGTCTCGTGGAGTTCATCACGTCTGGACCTGTGATGGCGATGGTCTGGGAGGGCGCTGACGCGACCCGCCAGGTCCGCCAGATGATGGGCGAAACCGACCCCGCCGACGCCCAGCCCGGGACGATCCGCGGTGACCTCGGTCTGGATCTGGGTCACAACGTCATCCACGGCAGTGATCACGAGGACGAGGGTGCCAACCAGCGCGAGATCGAGCTGTTCTTCGACGAGGACGAGCTCGTCGACTACGAGCGGACCGACGCGGCCTGGGTCTACGAAGAGGAAACCCACTAAACCACTTTTTCTCGCTCGGGTGCTCGCTGCGAGCGCCCGCAAGCGCTCCCGTGAGCACCACTGCGCGAGAAAAACTTGGGGAAAAGGCCGGAATCGCCTTATTGGGCGATTCCGGTGAAACGGCGACTCCGTCGCCGTATGCTAGTCACAACCGCAGAGCACTGCTTCCGCACAGCAACCCTGCCCTTCCCCGGGTTGGTTCGGCCGCGGCGTTCGCCGCGGCACTCACTCCCGGCCACAGCGGGGCGGTCAGGAAGCCAGCGCGCGGGTTTCATCCCGCGCGCCGGGGAGGAATGGGGAATCGTCGCGCGCAATCCGCGCGCGACTACAGAAAGCGCTGGCGTTGCCTAGACCTAGCGGCCGGCGACCGCCGGCCGTCTCGCTGCGGGCCTTAGCGAGAACGAAGTTCTCGTGGCGGACATGAAAAGGGCGAGCGAGCGCAGCCAGGCGCTCGCGAGGGCTTTCAGAGTACGCGCTTGCCCAGCGCGCTTGCGGCCATCTCGACGGCCAACTCCGCAGTCCGGTTGTGTTCGTCGAGAATCGGATTGACTTCGGCCAGTTCCATGCTAGTCAGGGGGACCTCAGGGGCGGCGACGCGCTCCATCGCAGCGTGGGCTTCCCGATAGGAGACGCCGCCGCGGACAGGGGTCCCGACGCCGGGGGCCTCCGTGGGGTCGAACCAGTCCAGGTCGAGACTGACGTGCAGATTGTCGACACCATCGGTCGCAACGGAGATCGCTTCCTCGACCACGTCAGTAATCCCGCGGTGGTCGATGTCACTCATCGTGAAAGCCGTCACGTCGCTGTCGACGATTGCGGGCCGTTCGGTGGGATCGACGTCACGCAACCCGACAAGAGCGACGTTCTCCTCGGGGACGTTCGCCGAGTTTGCCCACTCGCTGGCGGCAAACGAACCGTTCCCGAGCAGTGCGGCCAGGGGCATCCCGTGGACGTTCCCACTCGGAGAGGTCTCGGGGGTATTGAAGTCGCCGTGAGCGTCGAACCAGAGCACGCCTGTCTCCCGGGTACGAGCGACGCCGGTGACGGTTCCGATCGCGATCGAGTGATCTCCACCGAGCACCAGCGGGAAGGAGCCACGACCGACGACATCCCCGACCCGGGTCGCCAGGCGGGTACAGACGTCACGGGTCTCGCCGAGGTACTTCGCCCGACCACCGGCCGGCTCGTCGGCGTCTGGGTCACGCTGCTCGGGCCGTGGGACCTGTAGGTCGCCGCGGTCGACGCAGTCGAATCCGAGTTCCTCCAACTCGTCGGCCAGGCCGGCGTACCGGATCGCCGAGGGGCCCATGTCGACGCCGCGCCGGTCCGCCCCCAGATCCATTGGCACACCGAGGACGCTGATCGGTCGGTCCATACACCTCCTTGCGCGGATCGGCTTAAATAGACTGGTGGGTCCATGGATAGACGCCGGGAGAGACGTGACCTGCGCCAGCCCGTGAGAGTGATTTCGGCGACGATTTACTCGCCCATACCAGTGGCTGTGGATGCGACGCGGGACCTCCTCGTCGGGGACACGGTCGAGGGCGTCAGCGCTGAGGACTTCACGGCCGAACTCGGATCGAGTGCCGGTGGCCAGATGCGATTCGAAAATCCGGGGGCGTCGACTGTATAGATACCAACAGTTAATTGGCTCGGAGTGGACGTAGAAGTCGAGTGATGGCCGAGGACGACGCACGGACGATCCTGCTAGTCGCGGCGACCGACGAGCAGGCCCGAAGACTAGGGCAGGGGCTGGAAGAAACTCGGTCGCAGTTCGACGTCGAGTGGCTGGGTGACACCGTCGAGGCACAGGACCGCCTCGCCTGGCCCGACGTCGATTGTGTGGTCGTCGTCCCGTCGCCGGCCCAGTACGACGCCGTCGCGTTCGTCGATTCGGTTCGTGAATCACACCCCGTGTTGCCTATCGTCTACTACGGTGACGAAGCACCACCGCTGGTCAATGCAGCGACGTTCGTCGAGGCAGCGGGGCCCGATAGTCTGGCTGGGCTTGCGACGCATCTCGAAGACAGGCTTAGTGAGCGTGACCAACGCCGTGAGACGTACGATTTCGACGACAGAGACACTGCGATCCAGTATCCGAACGTCACCGAGCAGCGACTGGACAGCCTCCTTGAAGATGGGGTCGACCGCGAGAAACTCCAGGAACTCTACCACAAGAGTCAGTTGTTCGACGAGATTCTGGACGTGCTGCCGGCACACCTGTACGTCAAGGATGTCAATGGCCGCCACCGCTACATCAGTACGGCGTATTTCGGCGACGAGATGGACGAATTCCTCGACAAAGCCGATACGGAGATTGGAATCGTCGCCTCCGATCACGCCTGGCGCGCGTTCGACGAGGACATGTACGTCATCGAGGAAAACGAAGCCATCGTCGACAAAGAGGAGTATCTGGCACGACTCGATCAGTGGAATCTCACTTCGAAAGTCCCCTGGCACGACGCAGACGGCGACATCGTCGGCCTGATCGGTGTGACACGAGAGATCACGCGGTGGAAGCGGCGTGAACAGCAACTCCGCAGGCAAAACGAACGCCTCGAGTCGTTCTCGGAGCTGGTCAGTCACGACCTCAGGAACCCGTTGCAGGTTGCCCGTTCGGCACTGACGTTGGCACAAGAGACGTGTGAGTGCGACAGCGATTATCTCGATCGTGTCGCGGACGCTCACGCACGGATGGACGAGATGATCGACGACGTACTCACGCTTGCGAAGTACGGCCAGACGGTCGTCGAAGCCGAGCCGGTGGCATTGTCGGAGGTTGTCACCCAGGCCTGGGGGACTGTCGGTGACGGGCGCGGGACGCTCGAAGTGCAGGACGATCTCGGGACGATCACCTGTGATCAGAATCAAATCCAGCGACTCCTGGAGAACCTCTTTCGGAACGCACTCGAACACGCGACTGAGGACGGAGACGTGACGATTCAGGTGGAGTCGATCAGTCGGGCCTGGCCCAAACATCCCGAGGAGGATGCACGCAAAGGTTTCACGGTCGAGGACGATGGTCAGGGAATCCCCAGCGAAGAGCGCGGCCGTGTTCTCGAAGCCGGGTATACCAACGCGGCCGACGGGACGGGCTTCGGACTCGCGATCGTCAACGAGATCGTCGACGCCCACGGGTGGACGATCGAGATCGACGAAAGTCCCGAAGGCGGCGCTCGCTTCGAAATCCTCGACGTAGGCCGGACCACCGTCGACAGCGAGCAAGTGGTCGCCGCCGGTGCTATCGATCCCGACGATGTGGCCTAGGTGTACTGGGCGCAGACGTGTTCGATGCCGTCTTCGAAGTCGGTCTCTGGCTCCCAGCCGGTCGCCTCACGGAGTTTCGTGGCGTCAGCGCACGTGTCGTGGACGTAGACGGATTCGGGAATCGGGTTCTCGACGTACTCGGGGTCGATGTCGGTCCCGAGTTCGTCGTTTAGCATCTGGACAACGGTGTTGAACGAGTAGCGTTCGCCCGTCCCGACGTTGTAGACGCCGTCCAGTTCGTGTTCGGCCGCAAGAATCGTCCCTCGGACGATGTCCTCGACGTGGGTGAAGTCGCGCGTCTGCTCGCCGTCACCGTACAGTTTGGGCGACTCCCCACTGGCGATGTCGTCGGCGAACTGGGCGATGACGTTCGCGTACTCGCCTTTGTGTTCCTCTGCGCCGCCGTACCCCTGATAGACCGAAAAGTACCGCAGACCGGCCATTGTCATGTCGTAGTGATTCGAGAAGTACTCCGCGTAGCGCTCGCGAGCGAGTTTCGAGGCCTCGTACCCGGTGTTGACCGCGACGGGCATGTCTTCGGGTGAGGGCTCGGTCCGACTGCCGTATATCGAGGAGGTCGTGGCATAGACCACGGTGTCACAGCCGTCGTCGCGGGCTTGTTCGACGGTGTTGACGAACCCTTCGACGTTGACGCGCGCACCCTGCTGTGGGTCGTCCTCGTGCATGGCGTACGAGGAGAGAGCGGCGAGGTGGAAGACGACGTCCACGTCAGTCGGCAGGTCCGTTCCGACGACAGACTGTTTGCGAAAGTCGACCGCCTCGACGAGATTGTCGGGTGTACCCAGATAGCAGTTGTCGACGACGATCACGTCGTTGTCCACAGCGAGGCTGTTCGCGAGGTTCGATCCGATGAACCCTGCGCCTCCCGTGACGAGTACGCGCTTGTCGTGCATATCAGAGTGGCCACGCCCGACCCGGATCAACATTTCGTCTCCCGGCTGGACTGCTCGCCCACGAGAGCGCTCGCGAGCCGGGCGTCGATAGCGGGACTGCCGGCACTTCAGCCGGGCGTCGATAGCGGGACGGCCGGCCGCCGAAACGTTTGCCACCGTCTCGGCAGGACGTTCCTGTCAATAAAAAATTATTGCACCGAGGGCTTTATGCAACATTATCACGAAAAACCACCAATGTCATCGATCGAATTGACGCCGAGTCAGCAAAACATCCTGCAGGAGTTGGTGAATCTCTACCGCGAGAGCGAGAGCGCGGTCAAAGGTGAAGATATCGCCGACAAGGTGGACCGGAATCCGGGGACGATCCGCAACCAGATGCAGAGCCTCAAGGCGCTCCAGCTCGTCGAAGGTGTCCCAGGGCCGAAGGGTGGATACAAGCCGACTGCCAACGCCTACGACGCCCTCCAGATCCAGGAGATGGAGCACGCCGCTGAAGTCCCGCTGTTTCACAACGGCGAGCGCGTCGAGAAGGCAAACGTCGAAGAGATCGACCTCACGAGCGTCCACCACCCTGAGAACTGCCGGGCAGAAATCAAACTCCAGGGCTCGATCTCCGGGTTCAAAGAGGGCGATACGATCACCGTGGGGCCGACGCCGCTGTCGAAACTCCAGATCGTCGGGACGCTCAGCGGTAAAGACGACACTGGGAACAGCCTCATCCTGACGATCGACGACATGGTCGCACCCGCTGAAGAACCCGAACACTAACCGCAACCGCCGCTTCAATCTCGTGAAAACTGGCTCGTCGGAGTTTTACGTCGGCAGTTTCCTCGGTGCCAGTCCGTCTCTCAGTTCGTGACCGAAAGCCGCACCACCAGACCATCCTCCCAGATCGCTCCCGACAGCACGACCTATCAATTATATTTAACACCATTTATTATCTAGTACGAGAATGTTTCACACATGTTGGAGACGTACGTCTGGCAGTTCGTCTTTGCAGTGACGGCAGTCAGTGTTCTCAGACACGTCGAAGGCAGGATAAGCGGCCGTCGAGGGTGGAAGCGCTCACTCCCGGGTGACGGACGCGCCAAGTCCGACTAGGACGTCGAAGAAGTCCGGGAACGAGACGTCGACGTGTTCGATCCCCTCGACGGTGGTCGTCCCGTCGGCGACCAGGCCCGCCACGGAGAGTGACATGACGATCCGGTGGTCGGCGCGACCGGCGACCGTCGAACCAGTGAGGTCACTTTCGGCACCGTGGATCGTGAGCGTGTCGTGTTCTTCCTCGACTGTCGCACCCATCTTCGAGAGCGACTCGGCCATCGCGCTGACGCGATCGGTCTCCTTGTAGCGGACGTGTTCGCAGTCGACGATCCTCGTCGTTCCGTCGGCGACAGCCCCGAGGACGGCGATCGTCGGCAGGAGGTCGGGCGTGTCCGCGACACTGACCTCGACGCCGGAGAGATCGGATTGGCTGACGTGGATCTCTCCAGCGCTCTGCTCCCAGGAGAGGTCTGCACCCATTCGCTGGAGGATGTCCACGATGGCGGAATCACCCTGCGCACTCGGGTACGCGCCCGTGACCGTCAGACCGTCGGGCGCAGCGAGCGCACCCATCGCCAGCAGATAGGAGATCGACGAGAAGTCGCCGGGCACGGTGTACTCCCCACTTTCAGGATCGTAGGACTGCCCACCCGCGACCGAGAAGCCGTCAGGCGTCTGTTCGGCGTCGACGCCGAAGGCCTCGAGCACTTCGATCGTGATGTCGACGTACGGCGCTGACTTGAGTTCGGTTTCGAGGTCCACGTCGATCCCATCCTCGGTGATCGCGCCCGCCATCAGCAAGGCGGTGATGTACTGCGAGGAGACGTCGCCAGGAATTGAGACGCCCCCGCCGTCGATTGGGCCGCCGACCACCAGCGGGGCCTGACCGTTCGATCGGGTGCTTTCAGCGCGCCCGCCGAGCTGTGAAATTGCGTCCAGAAGCGGCCCCTGCGGTCGCGAGCGCAAGGAATCGTCGCCCGTGAGAACCGTGAGGCCGTCGCCGAGTCCGGCCGTCGCGGTGACGAGGCGCATCGTCGTTCCGCTGTTTGCGCAGTCGATGACGTTGTCGGGGACTTCGGGCCGCCCGTCGAAGCCCGAGACCTCGAGGTGGTCGTCGTGTTGCTCGACGCTGCCACCGTAGGCCTCGACGGCGCGCATCGTCGCTTTCGTGTCGGCGCTGACGAGCGGGTCCCGAACGGTCGCGCCCTCGGCGTAGCCGGCTGCCAAGATCGCGCGGTGCGTGTAGCTCTTCGACGGCGGGGCCTGAACCGTGCCGCCGACCGTCGACTGAGAGACGTCTGCGTCCATGTGGGTCCCCTCGGGGGCTGGGGTCAAACCACTTGCTACCTCGTCGTTCGATACGGCCCGGGATGGATCTCGACAGATGTCTAAAAAAACGATAGCATCGAAGTACCGGAGACTCGGTGCTACAGTTCGCCGAGTTTCCGGAGGACCTGGCCGCGGTACTCCTCGTCGCTCTCGACGCCTTTCTGTTCGAGGACGTTCCGCTGGAGCTTGTCCAGCGCGACGTTGAACGCGGTTTCAGCGCCGTAGCCTTCACCGGAGCCGGCCATCTGGCCTTTGTTGGTGCGCAGGCGAATCTGACACTGGATCAGTGGCGTCCCGCGGAGTTTCTCCTTGTGTTCGTGGAAACGCACGTGGGCGTGATGGACTTGCATCTCGCGGTACTTGTCGGCGACCTCCTCGATGTCGATCCGGATGTCCTGCCGTGAGATCGTGTCCAGCAGATTGATGTTCGTGATCTGGACGTCCAGGTGCTCCTCCTCGGTGAACGTCAGCGCGCGGAGTACGTCGGTCTTGGTGATGATCCCGGCGACAAGCGAGTCGTCCTCGTCGGGCGTGACGACCAGGCCAGCGTAGTCTTTCTCCAGCATCGTCCGGACCGCGTCTTCGACCGACGTCGAGACCGTCGTCGTCTCGACGGGGCTGTTCATGATGTCGTAGATCGGCAGATCGAGGATGCGATCGACGTCGCCCGCGCGCTCGCCGCGGGTCGATTTGTCCATGTCCCGGACCACGACGTCGACGATGTCGTGGCGCGTGACCATGCCGGAGAGACGGCCTTCCTCGTCGATGACGGGGAGTCGAGAGATGCCGTTCTCACGGAGTTTGTTGATCGCCTGCCCGACCTGGGCGTCCTGGTCGATCGAGATGATGCTCTCGGTGTAGATCTGCTGGACTGTGAGGGCGTCGAGGTTGTCCAGCACGGCTTCGAGGATATCGTCGTCGGTGATGACCCCCCAGAGTTCGCCAGCTTCGAAGACTGGCGCGACCTTGATGCCACTCTCGACGAGCACCCGTGCGGTCTCGCGGACGTCGTCGGTCCGCTCGGTCTTGGGTGCGTTCTGGCTCATTCCCCCGACTTTCGTCTTGTCTTCGACGTGCGACTGCACCAGCTGTTTCTGGGTGACGACCCCCGCGTACTCGCCGTCCTCGGTGACGATGATCCCCTTCGGATTCTTCCGCTCGAAGATCGACCGGACCTTCCCGAGACGCTCATCGACATCGACTTCGACGTACTCGCTGGTAGCAATATCGGCAATATCCATCGTATCACTACAGGTTCGTCGCCTGGGATAATCAAACTTCGTCCTATCCGTCGGGTGGTGTTCAGATAAGGATGAATAGTGAGGCGGTGTGTTTTCTGAGTGCTCTATGCCCGAAAACACACGCCTCAGCGGAAGTATCGACCAGATCAACTTAGAGTTTGTTGAACGCGAAGCGACACCGCGACTGCTAATGAAGCTCGGTATTCAGCTGCATCTGGCTGGATTGTCGCTTTCGAATACCGTTTCAATTCTTGAGATATTCGGTGTCGAGCGAGCACGATCTACCGTTCATAATTGGGTTCACAAAGCCGATCTACAGCCAGAGTCTGGCCGATCTCCGGATCACGTTGCGGTTGATGAGACTGTGATCCGACTCAATGATGAGAACTATTGGCTGTACGCCGCGGTCGATCCCGAAACCAACGAATTGCTCCATACAACGCTTGAGCCGACGACAAACAAGGTGATCGCTCACGCGTTTTTCGCGGAACTTCGCGAGAAACACGACGTCGATGACGCCGTGTTTCTCATCGATGGATCGCTCTCGCTGAAAGACGCCTGCTCACGCCACGGCCTCGATTTCAGATACGAACGCCACGGAAATCGCAATAGCGTCGAACGTGTCTTTCTCGAGGTAAAACGACGAACCTCATCGTTCTCAAACTGTTTTAGCAACGCTCAAGCAGAAACAGCCGACGACTGGATCGAAGCGTTCGCCTTCGCATGGAATCAGCTTATCTGAACACTACCATCCGTCGTCTCGGAGACCAATCCACACCACAGCAGAGCCCCCAGAGCCAAGAGTGCTCGCCGAGAAACGCACAGCGATGCCCACACCGTCAGAAACCTTCGTCGAGAATCGCGATCGAATCCAGCCAAACCAGACCAACAACTACGACACGGCCCACGGGGGGATCGTGATGAAGTTCATGGACGAGGTAGGCGCGATGTCGGCGATGCGCTTCGCCGGCGAGCAGTGTGTCACCGCCGCGGTCGACGCACTGGATTTCAAGCGACCGATCCCCCGCGGCGACATCGCCGTCGTCACGGCATGGGTGTTCGGCGAGGGCGAAACCAGCGTCAGGGTCCGGCTGACGGCCGAGCGCGAGGACCCGCTCACCGGCGAGCGTGAACGCACCAGCGAATCCGTGTTCACCTTCGTCGCGATCGACGAAGACGGGCGGCCTGTCCCGGTTCCTGACCTCGAAATCGAAACCGAACGTGACGAGGAGTTGCGAAAGCGGGGACTGGACGCCGACGGACGAGCCTGAGTAAGCTGCCAAGTAATCCCCCGGCCGTACTCACGCGCGAAGAAGATCCACGACCGCGCGAGGGTTTCGAGGGTGACCACTGCGTCGAGGCCGCTCGCGTCGGCGGGATCGAACCCCAGTCGGACGTGCCATCGATCACCCCCCAGTGCACGTCACGCCGGGAGCGTCGTAGGTCGTCTCGACGGCCGTGCTGGTATCGTCGATCACGACGGTATCGCCGAGGAGGATGCTGTTGTCGTAGGACGCCTGCACGTCGACGAGCTTGAGCGTGCTCTGGTCACATCCTGGCGAGAACACCAGATAGATGTCGTTTGTCGGTTCGCTACTCCCCGGCGTCGGAACGACCTGATCGCCCTGAATCCCGTAGGAATCCGCGCCCGCGTCCGGCGGTGCGGCCGCGTCGTAGTCGGCGTTGTCCGCCAGCACGATCACCCACGTCGGCCCCGAGAGTCCCTCTAGCGAGCGGTCGTAGCGCTGTACGTAGTGCCAGCCGTTCGTGACCGAGATCGGACCGTCACCGTCGGCTGTCCCCTCACCTTGTGGGTCGATGTACAGCGAGAACTCGTAGCTTGGATCGAACAGCGACACTTCACGGTCTTCGACGATCACCGAGGCGAACGGCACGCTCGTCCCGGGGAGTGGACAGGCCGTGGCCGTCCCAACCTCGTGGCTGGCGATCAGGTAGGAGCGACCGCTCTGGTGGCGCGAGCGGATCGTGAGTTCGTTACCGGGAAACAGACATCGAAGGCGTCGCTGTTCGGAGAGTTCGCCACCGCGCCAGGAGTAGACCTGCTGGCCATCGACCATCAGATCGAATTGGGTGCCGTCTTCCATGTACGTCGGCGTCACCGTAAGTACGCCGCCGCCGTCACGGTCGAACTGGAACGACGCGTCCGGGCGTGGCGTCGGCTCATCCTCGGGAAGGAACGTCAACGCCCCGACGGTCAGGACTGTCGCGATGATGACGACCACAGCCACCATGAGAACGATTCCGACGACCGGGGTCGCAGCGTCGTCACCCATCTCCTCGAACGGACCAGCCCACATACAACAGTCAGTTGGGCGGACGACTTCATATACCCCTGGAAGCGTTTTCAGCCGCAGAACGAACCACCGCTCGCGATCCATCCACTACCCCTGCCGGAACCCTCCGTGAGTCGTGGTACCGTGATTCTCAAATCACTTAACCGTCTTGGGGTCCTTCTTAAAGCATGAGCAACGATTCACAGCGAAAGAATCTGCGGATGCCGTCGAGCGACGAAGTGTTCGCGGTAGTCACACAGCACAACGGCGGCAACCACGTTCGACTCCAGTGCCAGGACGGCGAAAATAGGATGGGGCGGATCCCTGGCCGAATGAAGTACCGCACCTGGATCAACGAGGGCGACGTCGTGCTCGCCGAACCGTGGGACTGGCAGGACGAGAAGGCAAACGTCGAATGGCGCTACTCCGAGCAGGACGCCCAGCAGCTCCGCGAAGAAGGCCACATCGACTAACGCCGCTCTGAACAGCCGTTTTTCTTTCTGAGTCAGTATCCAAGAGTGCTATGTATGAGATGGACGGTGTAGCCGTCGGGATCGGTGATGGCTGCGGTACAGAGGGGGCTCGATTTCTGACAGCGGTGGCCTGAGCCTCGGAGAGTCGTGCACCTTCGGGCCATCCAGCAGACATTTGTGGATGAGCGACAATACCTCGGTCGATGACCAGCAGACGGGAGCTTCTGGCCGGGTTGGGCGCTGCCATCGCGCTGGCGGGCTGTTCGGCAGGCGACGAGGACGGGACCGAATCGCCGCCGGCTTCGACGACCCGCAGATCGACGCCGACTGACGCGCCGCCGACCACGACCACTACCCGACCGTCGACAGAGACGCCGACAGACACGCCCGAACCGACACCCGAGGAGACTCCCACCGAGACACCTGACGACACTCCCACAGATACGCCAGAGGATACACCCACTCCGACGCCGGAACCTGATCCGAAGAGTTTCGACGAAATCTACCAAGAGAACATGGTCAACTTCATGGGCGTCGGCAATTACATGGACTGGGAAGACATCAGATATGGACTAGAAAACGAAGACGGACACGACCTCCGTAACATAGATGTCGACAGCAGATTTATCGAAGACCTCGCATCACGAATCGACTCCCAAGTCAGTGACGTACAATCACCGGAAGCACTCGCCTACGGACTCTACGAAGAATTCGACATCGGAACAGACCAAGTCATCGTCGACGCACGCACAGCCAACGACGGCAAACAAGGATACCTCACATCAATACTCATCAAACAAGACAACGGCGGCGTCGTCAAAGACCTCAACGCACCCCAACAACCAGGCAACTCCGGCTACAAAAGACACGACGAAAGCACCAACCTCTCCCACTGGGAACAAAACCTCAAAAACATCTGGGACGCCGACAAACAAGGAATGATAACATGGCTTGACAGAGAAGGGTTAGTAAACCTGATAGAAAACGATGATGAAGGTTACATAACTGAAGATGGACAAGAGATAGTCTCAGGATATGATGATGACGTTGCGATAGGTTATCGCAGTGATACAATGGGAAGGATGGCGTTTACCGAAGATGCATTCCAACAGATGTCAAAAGTTATAGATCCATCCGATATCAATAGCGACCCTCAAGGCACTGGAGTAGAAGCGTGGAACTTTGTAAAAAACGTATCTACTTTCTATCATAATCACGAGGACGACTATATTGAGGTAGACTTTGATGGAGAAACATTCCAGTATAATACAATCAGTGAAGACAGACACGAGACATTAGTACATAGTATACTTGACGAGTACAAGAAATAATCGAGAAAAGGAATACTCCTTTTTCTGGCACTGTCTAGTTGAGTCAGTTTGAGAAGTGAGCAGGTCGTTAAGTTTCTTGTCCAAAGATGCTCGCAGACCTGCTCAGCGAGCGCTATGGTACGGATTTAGAAGAAACTTGGGAGAACGAGCGG